>Ga0187218_1000077_pt1 | contig 27787 bp, 45 predicted proteins | sample 14SPOviralmetaG_FD_130167 | JGI IMG/M metagenome (GOLD analysis project Ga0187218, IMG submission 130167) | Marine viral communities from the oligotrophic San Pedro Time Series (SPOT) site, San Pedro Channel, CA, USA - 14 SPOT_SRF_2010-08-11... | ecosystem: Environmental > Aquatic > Marine >...
TACCACCTAGACACGAAACAACTAATTGCAGACCACGTTAATTGTCTACCGTTGTAAAGCTAACTACTGAAACCTAATACCCTAGTGGCGAATAGGTTCAGAGGTAGGTAGCTTGTAGTACATTTATAGATTAGTTCGCACCACAATAGCGAGTTCGAATTATAAGTAGGGCGTGGAAAACGCTTATAAGTAAATGTGTTACAAGCTATTTATTAAGGATGAGCGGGGGGAAATTTGGACTTACCGAACTCTGCCTAGGTACTTAAGTGTACTTAGTGCATCCAAGTCCTGTTAATAGCTACACAGAAAAGTATATTAATGATTTGCATTAATTTGCAAGATATGATATACTGTTTATAACAGGTTAACAAGTGACTTATTTCATAAGAAACAGCTTGGGACTAGCACCCGAGTGAGACGTGGACGAGAGAAGGGGATAGCATCCTTGATGGACTCTGAGTTGAAATGGAACGAGATAAGGAACGGCTAGGTTAACTTGTTAATACAATTGAATAGGTAGAAGTAAACTATCGGCAGACGGTTAAGGTTGGGTAATTTGAAGTTGCTGACTTTTTCATAAACGATGCCAAACAAATAGGGAGAAGTACCCGGGGAATATGGTCGGTACCTACATGCAAGTAGGACGCATACTGACCGACGGAGGAGCTTGACTGTTGCAGAACAGAGACGAACAAGCGTACCGGGCTAGTGAGAGCGTAAAGCCACAACACAATAAAGTGAGAGTCATCTTTGTCCTCGTGAGAGGGCAGTAACGGATTTACCGTTACACGTCATTGAGCGTGAGTAGTGTTGTGACATGACGGACATGTTGTGCTACGGGTTCCCGAAATGAGAGTTTGTTTGTTAAAAAGCGTTGAGTGCATTTGTTTGTTAAAAGCGAAGAATATGAATAACCAATATATTAGTTGAGCTTAACGATAGTTTACTTGTACCTAACAGATGGGTACAAGAAAGAGAGACAATAACTATGCAAGACTATTTTGACAGGTCGCCTAAGAGCGTTCAAGCGTATCTTAACGATTCTAGATTTAGAAATGCTGATGGAGGTTTTTCCGTTGGTAAATCGTCTTATAGGGCTATCGGATTAATCGGTAAGTTCATCGTGAACCAAGTACCGTTTAATTCCAGAGATGCGTTTGTTAAGCAATACGTTGCTAAGAACCCATCTAAATTCTGGGACTTATACAGTAAGTCTAAGAAATCCGCTTACAGGTACAAGTAATTTGTACCCCAACGTTTTAGTTTAGCATTCTATGCTAGCCTTTCGTTGGGCGTTGGGGAAGGGAATCTCTAGCTGGTGAAAACCGGCTGGAGTATTTCCAGCTTACTAATGGGGCTGGAGAAGAAAAAAAAACTCAAAAAAATTTCATCGAACATATGTTCTACTGGAGCAAAATCTAAAGTAAAAGTCTAGATTTATATGGTTTCACGTGAAACAAAAATTATTTTTAAATTATTTTAAAACCTCAATGTTTATAGGCTTTTGAAATTTGACAGAAAAAACAATCAATGATATTATATATTTATACGGTTAAGCACTTAAGAAAGTGAACAGTCTGGTAAACTCCTTCTGTTGAAGGTCGGGACGAAAAAAACCTTATTAAGTGGGAACTTAGAGTTCTTTTAATAAGATGGCTACGGGGTGCTTATCTGTATACAAACGAAAGGTGATTATGGAAAACATTATGAAAAAAATTCGAATATGTTCTGATTGCAGAAGCTGTAATCTTTACATAGGATTTTATTACAATATTGTTATTTGTTTAGATTGTGAAAAAAAATTCACAAAAGAAAACACAGACACAGTATTAGTAGAAAAAGAATGTGACGATTGTGGAGTTGAAACAGACTACGCGATTAAACATTAAAATAAGATTTGGACAAATCAAATATGTATGATATAATAAATACATACAACAAAACGAAAGGTTAAAAATGTTACATTGTCAAAGATGCGACGACTTAATATTTGAGTGGGACCTGTCTGTTGTCTACTACATAGACGACGAGGCTGTTTGTGGTGACTGCATGGACAAGGCAGAAACCGAAGCTCAAATTCAAATGGATTCGGGAAGGTAAAAAAAATTCCCGAATAGATTTGGACATACTAAGAATGTATGATATACTTAGTATATACTAACTAACAATGGCTGTAGAAGTTATTGAGAAATTGGCTCGTAAAGTGTCCATAGTCTCGAAAAGAAACTTCCTGCAACATACTCGACACACACAAAGACGCTTGTGGTTATCCTAGGTGATGCCTCAGCGACACTGGGGGTCCCTGTCAGTCCCTGTTGTTCATAGTGAGCTTATCGGAAACTACCTGCACAGAGTAAGGGATTAACGTCCCAGTTGCAACTAAACAATTTCGAAGTGACTTTTACAGCGATTGTTAAAAATCTAAAATAAGATTTGCAGTATTTCAGAATGTATGATATACTGTATATATACGATAAAACGAAAGGACGAAAAATGTTAACAAGAACATTAAAAGTAGAAAGCTCAATGCTCAACAGCATCGGGTTTAACACATTCAACAGAAAGCTAACTGCTGAATTTAATAACGGTGTACAGTACACATACTACGGCGTGGAAAGAAGCGATTGGAAATTGCTTAAATCCACCCATAAAGCCGATATGAGTGTTGGCTCAGTATTCGACCTACTAATTAAAAAAGGTGGGTATGACTACGATAGACTAGGTGTTTTTAAATAAACGCCTAGCAAGGTTTACATGGTGGCGTAGGGGTTTTGTTTGATTTTACCTTACGCCATTACACCTAAAAAAAATCTTAAAATGAATTTGCATAATAAAACAAGGTATGATATACTATATATATAAGCGACTGAGAAAAAGTCTCAGAAGCGAATCAAACGAAAGGCTCCCGATATGACCACTAACGGTTACATCGTAAGAGAATTCCAAGCTGGCACTGTGGAATGCACCTGCGGAACAGGAAATGTTCACAGGCATCCACACGGCGCAGGGATAACCCTTACACCACTAGCTTAGGCTAGGTGGAAAATTGAATAAGTTTCGGCGACTGGTCTTCGTGTCAACAGAATAGACCACCAAAAAAAAACGAAAGGAAATCATGAAAGAATATTTAGGACGTTATTACGAACAAAAAGACGCATCGGGAAATCATGTTTTTGCTATGCATCTATCTGAAATACTAAATGAGCCAACTGGTAAAAATGATATTACAGCGGAGGTCCCGACGGAACACTTCCCAATATTTTTTGAAAGAGCTGGCGACGCTTATATTAGCTTCGGTTACTTAAAAAATAATTTAGAATATTTAGTTTAATAACTTGCATTAATTTGCAAGGTATGATATACTTATAATATAGCGACAGAGAGAGGGGTTTTAAACTTTCAACTGTGAAGCCTTATTAGTTTGCAGAGTGGAGCGATACGAACGCATAACTTGTAATCCACTTAATAACTGCAGGAAAGGGAATAGCACACGAAGGTTATAAAAACTTCTCTTCGCTATACAAAACGAAAGGAAACAATGAACGACAAATTAAGAACATATATTGAAAATTTAGTTACAGAGACAAGGCAAGACCTTGACCGTGATAGAGAAAAAATGTCTAAAGAAGATATTTACTATGACGAAGGTTATCTAAGTGCCTTAACAATGTTATTAAATGAAGATACTATTTCAAAATGGAGGAGTTAGTTTGAAAGAACAATATTGCAATGACTATCTCATTAACAGTTTTGATTTGACTGGTGATGGAATTTTCAACGGCTTAGATTTAGCTTTGCTACCCTTGTGGCTTGGCTTTATGTACATGATTATATTTGTACTACCTAAGCAAGTAATTAAAAGGCGATAAGATTCGTCTCTATTAGTTAAATGAATAAGAGAAAAAAACTAATAGAAAGTAGGTATACAGTGAATACTGATATGTCAGAATTACGCTTCAAAGAAGTGTACGAAACTGAACAAGGTTGCATAATGTCAGACTTTGACGAAGAAATTGCAGAATTTTTCGGTGAAGATAATTATTTTGACGGCTATTCCATCATAACAATGGAAGAATTAGCCGACCAAAATTATGCAGAACAAGAAAGGTTAAAAGACCTTTTAGATTCTGAAGATTAAAATTAAAAGGCTGGTCTTAGTACCAGCTTTTTTTTGTAAAAAAATCCTATATCTGATTTGCATTAATTTGCTATATATGATATACTTATATTATAAGACAACACGAAAGGTTAAAAATGACTACTAAAAATAAACTTAGCAATCAAGAAATTGTTGAGAATATATCGGCATCTCTAGAAAACTCTATTGATGCATTGATTGAATCTAACGACTGGAAAAGCTACTTACACTTTGTTAAAGGTGAAAAGGCATACAGCTGGAATAATACCCAGTTGATTTGGCTTGAATCTATATTAAGAGGCTGGGATAATCTTCCATCTTCTGTACGTGGTGCTAAGCAGTGGGAAAAAGTCGGCAGAACAATTAAAGCTGGTGAAAAGGCTATGTGGATATTAGCTCCTAGAATGGGCTTTGTATGCATACAAAAAGGATGTACTTCTTTTGGTCGTAAGACTATATGGAATAAATTCACTAGAACAAATTTTTGTGGGGTTAACTCTTCACATAGAATAGCTAAAAAAATGATGGGGTTCATGTCGGTGCCAGTGTTTGGAATTAATCAAACAGAAGGTGATGAATTAACAACAACATTTTCAATGGTCAAAGATGTAGTGGCGAACGCAGACTTTAATGTATTTGCAGACTTCATTAGATTAGCAGACGTTCATGGCTTCAAAGTTGTGATGGGTAACGCACGAGGCGCAGACGGTTATTGCTCACACGAAGAGAAGCAGATTGTTATAGATGAAAACGCAGACTTCGGATATAAAGTTAAAACTTTAATTCACGAAGTGGCTCATATGATTATGCACGCAGATATTAAAGACTATCGCCAAAACCGTGCTAGGTATGAGACAGAAGCCGAAGGCGTCGCCTTCATAGTGGCTGAAGCGCTAGGCATCCATAGCGACGAAGACGCTTACAGCTTCGGTTATATCGCAAGCTGGGGCAAAGAAGACACTAAGAAATTAGTTAAAGAATCTCTAAGCAGAATTCAAAAGACTGCAAATAGAATCTTAGACGACATTGAAACTGGGTTTGAAATATAACCCAGCTTCAAAAAAAACTTTATAAATGATTTGCATTATTTGTAAAGGTATGATATACTTATAATATAAGGTTAAGGTTGTGAAGACAGACTGGGAAATAGCCCTCGCACAGAGGCTCTGAAGTACCCGACTTTCACAATCTTGAAACCTTGTGAAAATCCTCCGGAGCATATACGAGTTTGTAATGTTTCTCCGGAGGGAATCAAGAAAATTCCATTGGGTCTCCAGACCTAGACGGGCATCCCATATGTAGTACCACTATATGTAGTACCACAATATGTTGGGTTTGCTATTTCCTTTGATGGTCTAGTAACAAGACCACCAAAAGAATAGGTATAGAGCAAGACCGAGAACGAGCCTTCCTGTAATTTGAAAGTTAAGACCTATTAAAACAAATCCACTTGCAATTAATACAAATGAAAGAGCTGTCATAATAAAATCGTATCTATCATAATTATCGTGAAAGATAGTCAACGCTTGCTTGTGTAGGCTACTTAGTTCCTTTATATCGGTGACTAAGATTTTTATAGTATTTTTCATTACATAAGTTACTAGTGACAAGTTTTAAAAAAATTTACTGATTTTAGAAAAAAAAATAAAATAATTTTATAACCCCAGTGTTTACAGGCTTTTAGGATTTGACATAAATAACATTTAGTGATATAGTATATACATAATGAAAAAACAAACAATTACAGGATACAAAAAGACTGACCGTGGCAACTGGTATTTTACAGATACCAAAGGTTATGGACTTGGACTAAGAAGAGACTACAGCCAATTTATTTTGGACATGCTGTCTCTTACGTTCATTATGATTACATTTGTTACCAACGCGTAACAAAATAACGGGGGGGGTATTTACCCCCACCAAAAAAACGGAAGGACAAAAAATGTACGAATTAACATTAAGAACAGTACCAGCAGTTATTAAAGATGCTAACGATGGTATTAATAAGATGGTTAGCGGTTGGACGACTAAAGAATGTAACGGTTCATGGTTAGGTATTGCTGAAGAGTCTATTGAGTTTACAACGGTAACAGACACAGCAGAACAAGCAGAAGCCATTAAAGATTATATTAATTTTATAGCGTGGCAATTAGGTGAAGATTCTATTATGGCTAAAATTGTAAAATCTGAATGGACTTTTACCAACACTTTAGAAGATTTCCAGAACATAAAAAAAGTTTAAAAAATCTTCTATTTGATTTGCATTAATTTAGATTATATGATATACTTATAGTATAAGACAAACAAGGAGACACAATGAAAATTAAAGAATTCACAATGGTATTAGACGCAATGGACGAAGGTTGCGGTGAATACTGTTCGCTCTACGCTTGCGAGGAAGCCGCAGGGTGGAACGAGCACTTCGAGAGTGCCGCCTCATTCGTGAGGGACATGGTTAACTGGGGATTATATAAATAACCCAGTTCCATGGTAAATCCTCCGGAGTATTTAGGGCTCACTAATGGAGCTCATAATAAAAAAAAGTCCAGACCAGAATTAGTAACTGGAGCAAAATCGAACATATGTTCTATACCATATGTAGTGTATATGAAATCTAAGTAAATTTATATAGATTTTTTACGTCAAATAACTTAGATTTTAAAATGGTAAATATTACCAATATATGAAAATAGAATCCTATATATATGAAATTGAAATCCTACATATATGGAAATCAAAATCCTATATATGAAATTAAAATTTTGAATCTGAATCTGAATTTCTGAATCTGAAATTCTGAATCTGAAATATGTTTAGAGTGTAACCAGTTACACGGTATTTATTTAGGTTAGAAAAGATTCTAAGCTATCACCTAAAATAAAAAGTCTTGAGCACTTTTCGAGGTAAAATTGACGAATTATTTTTGGAAATCTAAAAAAAAATATAGGGGGGTATAGGGGTAACCATGAAAAACCCTTATAGCAATTGACTTTTTTACCTCTATATATATTTATGGAAATATAAATTTTTTTGTGAAATACTACATATAAAACAATGGTTCTGTATATTTATAGTATGACATTAAGAAAAACCGAGAATTTAGACCACTTGAAAATCTCAAGTAAAACTCTAGATTCTCAAAAAGGAAAAAATAAAATGAATAAAAATACAATGAGTAAATTAGGAAAAACATTCGACGACAATAACGCGTTTAAGGGTTACGTTATACCAACTCAAAAAGGTAAAACACCAATGCCATTAGGTGCTAGAAGCGTTCCAAATAATGCTGGAAAATATACTGTTAAAGATTTCTTAAACAGTGGTAACCGTGAAGGGTATACAAAGACTCTACAAAATGCTGGCTCTAAATACCCTACAATTGTTTACACCCCTATCACACAGCCTTCTAATGAAGGCTTAGGGGGTAAATACGCCGAAGCTAAAAGAATCGGTAAGGCAACATATAAAGAAATGGTGATTCAAGGGGAAGGATAACAGAATACACAAGCACCCCTAGATTGTGAAAATTTCACAAGCTGGGGGTTCATGTGAAATCGCTAACCAAGCGATATAATAGGGTCCGGACGTCAGAGCACATAAATCCTAATTTCTCGAATGTATAGTGTATATGGTGGGGGTACTAATCTGTGTAGGTTTGAAAACGTAAGCGTATAGTAAAAGCGAAAAAATTTTTTTAAATTATTCTGCCCACTCCATTTTGATTGTTCTCCAAGCACTTGGATGTACCCATTCTCTACATAGACCTAGTTGTATTCTCTCCTCTTCGCTGAAGAGTTCTAGGTTTTCAAAGTATGAAGTGAGTGTACCTATGTACAACACAGCGACTACAGGGTCTATACGTGTCATGTCTATGTCTTGTACGTAATCTAAAAGAGCATCGTCACCACGCATGATGGCTAGTTGTTCGAGCTTACTTTTGAGCTCTTCTATCTTTTGAATGTAGTCCATACAGTATTATAACACATACCCTTACGTAATCTAATATTTCAATCGAGTCAATAAATACCATGCTAGAATATATATGTAATGAGTATTGAAAAGAAAAAAGATAATAAATTAGGTCGACCAAGTAAGCTAAGTGCAGAACTTATCATCAATGTACAAAACTGGCTTAGAATGGGCTATTTCGTTGAAGACGCAGCTAGGATGGCTGGCATCAGCAAGGGTACTCTGTACAGTTGGCTGTCTAAAGGCAGAGATGATAGAGATGCAGGTTTACAGACTTTACATAGTGACTTTCTGAACTCTATGGAGAAAGCAAGAGCAGAAGCAGAAGGTATTTTCCTTAATAGCATTAAGACTGCAGCTAGTAGAGGACAATGGCAAGCTGCTGCTTGGTGGCTAGAGAGAAGCTTCGATAAATGGTCTAAACCACAGAAGATTGAGATGGGTGGAGCTGATGATGAACCTGTTACTATTCAGATTAAATATTCTGGGGATAAGTAAAAAGAACGTATCTTTGTGTTTCCGCGCCGCCTAATGCTATTTCAGTGTAATGTCATATGACAAGAATAAATCTAGAGTTTTAGTTTAGATTAAAAAAGGGCGAGCGACACCCAACCCTTATAGGAAATATGTTTTACCCCATCTATGCTAGTAAGTAAGCTTTCAGTAACGAATGTGCTTCCTTTACCGGCTTTTATGCCTCTATATAAGTATACCACAGAGTGGGGAATGAAGCAAGTGGAAAATAAAAATTTTTGACCTCTGGTATAAGGGGTTAGATATGGGGTTTATACCGTTCCGGCTGCGAGTTTTTTTGGGGACCCTAAAGCTTTTGACAGCTAAAGGGTACATATACCGACAGAAAAAGGAGATTAGTGAAGGAAACACTTATATATCCTTATACTTTATTATATCATACTTGATTTTTAGTGCATACCATATGTGGTATGTTTTTTACTACCCACTATATGTAGTGGTATGAGAGATGAACACCGTATATCGTCAGATGAACTACAGGGGTTCGAGAGGCGAACTGCCGGGGTTCGTTAAATGAACTACAGTAGTACGTCAGATGAACTGGAACTATACCTAATAACTAAACCTATTAACTATACCTATAGAACTATTTAATTGTGTTATTGAGTATATCAGTAAAAAAGTTAAGATATAATTTGTAGTATATCCCGAAATGTGATATCATAGTAGTATGGATAAAGAAGAAAGAATAACATATCCGTGTAAATCTAATGATTTAGTAGTTTATACAGATATGAAAATGTTTTTAGTGGCACTAGAGCAAGCAGAGGTTTCTTACCAAGACTTGTATTGGTGTATTCTAAATGACAAGAACAAGAAGTTGTTCGCTTTGTACTCTACTTGGCATTATGCTGGTAGACCATACATTGGCGATAAACGATGGGAAGAGTTTAAAACTCTAGACTTTAGCTTTATTGGGGATATTACAGTATAACTTGTAATTTATTGCATTCCGTGATAGAGTTAGAGGAATAACTGTAGTAGACATATTACAGGTATTCATTTAAAGTTAGTGATAATGGTGGGGCAACTCATCATTATTGCTTTAGTAGTAGATAAAATAGGAGAAACAAGTGTCTGATGATATACAAAGTCCTTATGAGGACGATTTAGAAAAAGCCCAAGCAAAACTAGAGATAGTAGAAGATGGCAACAAAGCACCAGTCCTTTCAAGTATGGAAGAACTTATAGAAGCAGGTAAAGTAGGCGTTACTTGGAATGAATTCTTAGAAATTGTTCAATGGCTTTCAATAAGATATACAAAGGGTGACGATGCACCTAGTGAGTGGACAGATATACAGCTAAAAGCTATGTATTCAGATTTACAATACTGGACATTCGGAGACATTCAGTCTGCAGTTATTAAATTGCACAATGAAGGTTCATATTCAGCACCGAACAGTTCACAGATTATTGGTAAGATTAACAAGCTTGGATATACCGAAGTTATTACACAACAAAAACTTAGACAGATTTCTCGTGGAGAAGTTGGAGAATGTAGAGCAGGGGGTGAACACGACTGGATAGAGCTAGGTTGGATTCATAGTGAGTACGGAGACCCGGAATTCTATGTCACCTGTAATAAAGCCGTCTCTGTGGAAGCTAGGGCATGTGGAGCAGAGAAAACTATAACTCCGCCAAAACATGCAGAGTTTTCTAAGCCAGAGCCAATGTGGTTAGAAAAGTTTGTAGACACTGCAAGACTTATGGGATTACCAGAACACAAGGTTGATTGGATGTTGTCTAACGCTAGACCTCACCTTAGAACATATGCAGAGCATATTAAAAAATACGGCAAGAGCGAAGTAGTAGTAGAAGGGTCAGTGGAATAATGCTATACAAACAACACGTTATAGATGAGTATTACGAAGAAAAAGCTAAAGAAGTTAGAGAAGCTATAGGTTTCTATTGGGCAGTAAGAACAAGAGACAATATTCAAAATATTGGTGATGCTTTTATTAAGACTTTAGATGTTGTTCAAGACATTGACCCCGATACTGGAAACTTCTATGAATATAGTGATGATGATTTTAATGTAAACTCACAAGATTTTATGGACTACATGGACGTAGCTATGTTTAACTCTATAAACGAATGTAACCAGTTAGAGATTAAAGATAATTACAAAGATGACTTTACAACAAAAGAGTTGCAAAAATTAACTTTTAATCTTTTAGATAATAATTTTGAAAAATATGAAAAATTATCAACTGAAGAAAAAAAGAATTATGTTCGTCAGTGTTTATGGAATCATGATGACTTTAAAGAAAGCTTCCAATTTTCTTTAAAGAAATTTACCAATGAGCTAATTCAAAAGTTTATGATTATTCCATACGAAGATTCAGAATTTCTTGAAGAGCCGGAAGATTTTAAATGTACGGTAAAAGAAATTTATGAACTTATTAATGCATACACAGAATTAAACAAGGGTATGCCTGCAAAAAGAGATGAAGAAGATAAGCACTCAGAAGAAAGTTTAGAATTAATTTCTAAAGCAATGTTCTCGTCAAGTTTTATAGATTATGTCGTGAATTATATTGTGGAAGAGGTAAAATAAAATTTCTCGGACAACCGGGAAAGTACATGAAATAGACACTTGTGTACAGGAATGAAGCCACGAGTTAGGAGAATACTCAAGTATTAAACTGATGGGAGGCTGACAACAGTCTTAGAATTACAGTTGTGGGACAGTGTTGGTGATTCACGTCACCTCATTCCACTAGGGGGTGAATTAGTTAGACCGTTATAAGGGCTTAGCGCAATTATCACGGTAACGAGGGTGCAAATCCCTCCACCTCCACTAGGGAGTTAAAGAATTGACTAAATTGTGATGTACGCAATATACTAAATGTAGTGATTAAGTAAAAGTTAAAATATTAACTCCCTTTTTTTTATGTCCTTGTTGGGAAAGACTCAACTCGTACAGCAAGAAGCATTATTTAAATAGTGATGAATTAAGTGTTAACAGCTGGATGACATAAACGAGGACGATACAAGAGGGTATACTGATATAGTCGGCTGTAGTCTCGCAAGAGATTACACTTTTGTCGATACCCTCCCATCGTCGACTCTCTTCGGAGAGTCGTATTCAAAATGAAAAAAATTTCTTTTTTAATTTGCATTATCTTTAGACATGTGGTATACTTAATATATAAACAAAACGAAAGGAATAAAATGAACGATAAAAAACAATTCATTTATGACATATTAAAAATTAGTAGAGGACTGAGTGAACACCCTTTCCACACATACGAAGTTGTGGGTATGGACAGCATTGAGCTAAGTGTATTTGGTTATGCTAATGAATTAGAACCATTCTCTAAATGGGCTTCTAAAGCTCAAAGAGAATATAGTAAAAAAAATAAGACGGATGCCAGAGATAACTTTATCTTTAGGTATCCCCAAGAAACCAACAACGAGGAGGAATAATTATGGCGAATGCAAAATGCTCAGTGAGCTGGTGTAACGGTAAAGGTGTAATGCGTTACCGAGGAGACCGAGTCAATAAAACTGGTCAGACTTTTCACAAGAAGGGTTACCAAGTTTATGCTCATCAATTCTACAAATCTTATTTTTGGATTTGTGCGAATCACAACAATGGTAACTTTAGTCCTTATAGTGAGGATAAAAATTGGGATAAATGGAATAAGCAAAGTTCTATTGCTCGAGAAATTTACCAAAAAAACTGGGGCGATTATTAAATCGTCTCAGTATTTGCTTTTTTCTGCAATGTATGATACAATAGTAATATGAAAGAAAAGATTATGAATTACATTAGAAATATAACATTAATTGTCTTAGAAAGACTTGATGCTAGAGATACTGTTTTAAAAAGACTAGTTTATAAAATTACTAGGAAAATACACGACAAAGTTTTCTTTGCAATTTTTGGAGTTAGTGCGTATGACTATAGTTACTGGGGTGAATATGAAAATGATTGAATCATTATTGTATAAAGCAATAGCTAAACTTGCTACAGGAAACTACTGGTTTGATAACAAAGATTACTTTTCTTTTCCATATCAGTTGTGGGTAACAATTGATGGAAATAGAGAAGACTATGCATTCAGATTTCAATGGTTTAACAACTTGATGTGGAATTGGGCTTTAATGTCTAGTAACATACAAGCTGGTGGACAAGGTATTGTTTACTCTAATAAAGTTTGGAGAGCTTGGAAGTTAAAGTTATGAGAGAATTGGTTATACATTTTACAATTGCTGACTTTGATATCTTTTCTTCAGAAGACGATAAATTAGATGCTACTGATGAAGCTAGAGAAAGAGTACATGAGAAGCTTTTAAAAGATGGTATCAATGCATATGATTTTGCATGCACAGTTAAAGAAAGATTTTTAGAAGAAGAATGAAAGAGAACGAAATTAAGATAAAGAAATTTACTGTTCCTATAGAGGGCAGTATAACTCTTATTGGAGTTGATTTGCTAGACGCAATGAAGAGCATAGACGATAGGCTCGCAATGGCACCAAAAAACTTAAACTTGAAACCAAAGATGGGACAAGTAGAAGTTAAGCCATTCCATGATGAAGAAGAGTAAATAGCATCTAGCTATTCAATTTAATATATAAAGGGGGTTTTTGTATGTCTGAATATACAGACCAAGATAAAAACTATACACAATGTGCAAAGTGCGCAGAACCATTGGAACCAAATAACCAAGGTGCATTAGATATTAGCTATAACGGTGGTTATGGTGATTTCGTAGACAATTACGATGGGGAAACTCTTTTCTTTCGTCTTTGTCACAAACACGCTCATCAATTTACCAACTGGTTAGGTAATCCATCAGCAATACACCCAAGTGCAGGTCATTCTCACAATGGTGCAGAAAAAGGTTTTTGGTATGGTCATATTGGCTGGGACCAAAAAACTTGGTTGTCACACCTACGTACTTTTACGTGGTGGCTATTCAAAACACGTAACTTTAAAAAAGCTTGGTCTGAATTAGTTTATTCAGTTAAAAGTCATATTACGTGGACTCGTTCTGATATCAACGATTCAAACACACCAGTTGTTTGGTCACAATTCTTTTTTAAGTTGTTTTTCTTAGACAAGGCTTATGCTGGTGCAGTTACTGCATTGAAGCGTAAGCTCAATGTGTGGAAACAACAAAAAGCTAAAAAAATATATCGTAAATACAAGTCTCTTTACTCAGAAATTTGGGAAAGTGCTATTTACGGTAAACTCACAGAATCCGAAAAGTCTTTAATTAAGGATATTGGTGAAGCTTTAAAACAGCAAGAAGAAGAATAATCTTTAAACAAAACCCCTCGCAAGAGGGGTCTAGTTTTTTTCTATTGTTATTAGTAGTAAAATAGAGGAGACTCTAGTTACCCAGAATATCCGTAAATAAGTATAGTAGACTAAGGTAATAATGGGTAGTCGAGATATATTAGAAGAGACAGAGTTAACTAAAGAAAAAACTTTTAACATAGACTTTCCACCTCTTCATGAACCACAACAAGAAGTAAGAGACAGTGATGCACGTTGGAAAATATTATGTGCTGGTCGTCGTTTCGGTAAATCGAGGCTTGGTGTGCAATTATGCATGGAAAAAGCTTTAGCAGGTGGTAGAGTTTGGTGGGTTGCACCTACATTCGCAATAGCTAGAGTTGGTTGGCGTGATGTTGTAGCAGCAGCAAGTGTTTTTCCAAAAGATGCTGGTGTAGATGTAAAAGTCGGTGATATGACTGTACATTTCCCCGGTGGTGGCTCAATTTCAGTAAAATCAGCAGATAATCCTCAACGTCTTCGTGGTGAAGGTTTACACTTTTTAGTTATGGATGAGGCTGCTTTCGTAAGAGAAGAAACTTGGACAGAAGTACTTCGTCCTACTCTTACAGAAAACAAAGGTTCTGCATTATTCATCAGTACTCCTATAGGAATGGACAATTGGTTTTATAAATTATGGGAAAAAGCAGAAAAAGCAGAAGATTGGGCTAGATTTCAATATCCAACTACTGCAAATCCTATGATTGACCCAGCAGAAGTTGAGTCAGCAAGAGAAGATTTAGGTGAATTAGTTTTTGCACAAGAGTATTTAGCTGACTTTATCTCTGAAGGTGCTCAAGTATTTAAAAGTGATTGGTTTAATTATTACAAAGAAGGTGTAGGAACGGTATGGGCGGATGGTAAAAAATACGACATAAACAATGATTTAGTTAAATACGCTACTGTTGACTTAGCTGTTTCCACAAGAGAATCTGCTGACTATACAGTTATAGGTGTATTTGGTCACAATATTGAAGATGATAAACTATTTTTACTAGACATGTTTAGAGATAGAATAGAAGCACCGGACATCGTACCTCAAATAAAAAGGATGGTTGGAATACATAATCTAGAATGGGTAGGAATTGAGCGCGCTGGTTACCAATTAGCAATAGTTCAGTTTGCTAGAAGAGAAGGATTAAGAATCAAAGAACTAAGAGCTGATAAAGACAAGCGTTCACGAGCACTTCCTTTGTCTGCTAAGATGGAAAGAGGACAAGTATACTTTCCAAAAGATAAAGACTGGATTCTCCAAGTAGAGAGAGAGTTGCTAACTTTTCCAGTAGGAGAGCACGACGATATAGTTGATGTATTGGCGTACGCTTGTTTACAAAGTGCAACAAAGAGAAAATGGGAAGCTTACTAAATGGCTGAAGATAAAAGTTTTTTTAAGCGAGCAGCAGAATATTTGCAAGCTCCACCAGATAGGTTAATTGTTAAAAGAGGACCTCTTGATAAATATGAACAAGTTCAAGGTTCTATTTGGGGTCACAATACCTCTTCTGGTTACTTTCCGCAAAAATTAATAGACGAATTAGGTGATGGACTCGGTAATTCAGCTGTAGTCGCATGTCTTAACGTTCTTGCAACTTCTTTTGCAGAACCAATGTTAAAAGTTTATAAAAAAACAGACCAAGGTAAAGCAGAAGTCGTTAATCATCCGTTAGAAGTTTTGATGCAAAGACCAAATGAGTTTATCTCTGGAAATATTCTTGCTCACTATATAGTTACTTCATTATCTGCACACGGTGATGCTTTCTTATTAAAAGTCAAAGACGGTCAAGGTAATGTTGTTCAGCTTATCCCATTAATGCCTTCTTATGTAAAAGTAAGAGGTAATGAAAAAGAATTAATTACACATTATGAATATCACGCTGTTCAAAAAAGCAACCAATTAAATTCAGACTATATAGAAATACCAAGAGAAAACATGGTTCATGTACGTCAAGGTATGGACCCAGACGACCATCGTAGAGGTTTCGCACCACTACGCTCAGTTATGAGAGAACTAGCTGGTGATGAAGCAGCTGGACAATTCTCCGTAGCTTTATTACATAACATGGCTGTTCCGGGAGTTATTTTAAGTCCTAAAGACGACGCAATGGGTGGACCAAGTAGAGAAGAAGCTGAAGCAATTGCTCAATCTTTCAAATCAAAATTCTCTGGTGCCAATAGAGGAGCACCAATGATTATGACTGGCTCTATGGATGTAGACGTAGTTTCGTTTACACCAGAACAAATGAATCTTAAACAATTAAGAAGATTGCCAGAAGAGAGAGTTTCTTCTGTACTTGGAGTCCCAGCGATTCTCGCCGGTCTCGGAGCTGGATTGGACGCAGCCACGTATAACAATACTAAGGAATTAAGAGAGTTTTTCACAGAACAAAAAATGATTCCTATGTGGAGTGCAGTTGCTCAAGAAATTTCACATCAATTATTACATGATAATTTTGAAAAAGATAATTACGAATATTTTTGTGCTTTTGATTTAGACCAAGTTAGAGCATTAGCAAGCGATAAAAAAGACCAAGTATTAACAATGAACTCTGGTGTACAGGGTGGCTTTGTTACTGTTGGTGAAGCTAGAAGAAGTTTAGGTTTAGACACAGACAATAGTCACGACGTATACCTAAGACCATTAAATATGATTGCAGTGGCAGAAGGTGATACCGGGATTATGAACTCAGTAGATGAGGTGCCCGTCCCTTCTGCACCTGCTATAGAGGAAGATGATGAAAAAGATACTTTAAACACATCTCGATTTCAACCAGAAGTTCGTAGAAGTAAAAGAACTATTGGTAAAAGAAAACCTACAAAAAAGACAGTAGCTATCGACGTTCATATGGAATTTACTGCGTCAGAATCTGCATTTTTTCCTATTGAATTGAAAGCTGCTCCAATATCAGCTAAGGTTAAAAAAGTATTACAAAAGAAAGTTGCAGACCACAATGCCAAAGACCCAAAGTATAGAGCAAGTTATGGAATGCTTTCAGCTGTCTTCAGACGAGGTGTCGGTGCCTATAGAACTAACCCAGCTTCAGTGCGAGGTAATGTTTCTTCAGCAACCCAATGGGGCGTAGCTAGAGTTAACGCATTCCTTAAGGGACTAAAAGGTAAATTCCCAAGAACAGCTTTTGACCAAGACTTACTTCCAAGTGGTCATCCATTAAGTTCAAAAAAATCAGCTAAAGCTGCATCAGTAAAAACTGGTGACACGGTTAGCTGGTCAATCAATAAAGACCCAGACCCACCTTCAACAGTGCATGGCGTAGTTACTTCTGTCAACAGTGAAAAGAAAGAAGCAACTATGATGGTTTGGGCAATTATGGAAGATGGCTCTCATCAGAAAACTGATAGAAGTGTTACCCAACTAATTTCTAAATTAAAAAAGATTAAAGATTGGCGTAAAGAGTCTAAAGCTCCAAAAGATTTAACAAACTTTCCTAGCTCTGGAGATAATCAGAAAATTAGTTTAAGCAACTCTAAATTTAAACAATTTCCAGATAAAGCTTATATAGATAACTTAAAAAAGAATTACCCGAAAATATGGAGAAGAGCTGGTACCGGTGGTAACCCTCCTACTTCATTCACAGGTAATGATGCCTACAGAAACTGGACAAAGTATAAGGCAGGAGATAGAAGTTCTTCAGTCCTTAGCTGGGTAAAAAGACGAGAACGTTTTATGTCTCGTCATCAAGGAAACATTCGCTTAAATGGAATTATTGCTGTCATGAAATGGGGTGGCGTAACTAAATCTGGCGTATCTGCAATGAAAAAAATTGTCAATGAACAGAAAAAAAAGGAAGATGAGCGACGTAAGAAGGCTATAGACCTAATTACAGAGAACACTGACGATTTGACAGATTAGAATAGTATATGATATATGAAAGGTGTATATTAAAGCGAGTGAGATATGGAAAATAACAAATTTAACAAATCAATAGAGTTTAAAACTACTGATGACGAAAAGGGAAGTGTAGAAGCTGTATTTTCAGTTTTTAACAATGTCGACACAGACGGCGATGTTGTTCTTCCGGGTTCAATAAAGTCTGGATTCAAAGATAACCAAGTCCCTATGGTGTTTGCACACAAATGGGACCAGCCAATTGGAAAAGGTGTCATAACTTCAGATGACAGTAAAGCTAAATTCACAGGAAGTTTCTTTATGGAAACTGAGGCTGGTAGGGAAGCTTATAATCTAGCAAAAGAAATGGGCGACCTACAAGAATGGTCATTCGGTTTCCGAATAAATGACTATGAATCCGGTAAGTTTAAAAAAGATGGCACAGAAGATGAAATTGATGTGCGTTTCTTAAAAGATTTAGAAGTCTTTGAAGTTAGCCCAGTACTCGTGGGTGCTAACAGACAGACTTACACACTCGCTATTAAATCTGGCGAAGAGGCTGTTTACGAATCAGATAATATTGATGAAGAAAAAGCAGCTAATAATGAAGATGTTTTTGACAACCAAGAAGATGCTCAAAAAAGAGCAGAAGAGCTAGGTTGTTCCGGAACTCATATTCATGAAGTGGATGGCAAAGAAGTTTATATGCCATGTTCTACTCATGATTCTTATGAGGAAATGATTGCTAACAACTCCAAAGGTGGAGAAGAGTCAGAAGGTAGTTCTTCTTGCAACTGTAATTGTGAAAAACATGCAGATGTACAAGAAGAAGTCAAGTATGACAAGTGCTCTTATGGAGATGATGGCAAGTGTGCCAAAGATATGGCAAAAGGTTTAGAGATTTCAGATGACGATTCCAGCATGACAGGAAAACGTTTTTCTGACGAGGTCAAAGATGTGCTTGCAGCATTAGAAAGCCTCATAGTAAGAGCGAAAGCAATTTCAGTCTTACGTGAAAAAGATGGAAGAGTAATATCGGAGAATGCTAGTTCTGCTCTTAGAGCAGTTCAAGAGGACTTAAATGACGCTTGGACAGAAATAGATTCTATTTTAGATGATGTTTCTGAGACTGAGGAAACTCCTGCTGAAGAAGAAACTCCAGTAATGGAAGCTCCTGTTGAAGAAATTCAAGAGGACGTAGAAGTTGCTGAAGCCGAAGCTGAAGTAGAAGTTGTCGAAGTTGAAGAAACCGTTGAAGATGATTCTGATTCTGAGACCGAAGAGTCTGAAGTTGAAGTCGAAACTGAAGCTCCTTCTTTAGAAGAAGTTGATGATGAGATAGACGCTTTATTCGCAGAGGGACAAGCATTAATTGCAGATTCTCTTGTAATAGAACTAGACGACGAAGTATAAGTATAAATTTATTTTGGAGATAAAAAAAATGACAAATAATAAAGATAACATTTCCAAGGTAAGGGCTGAGTTAAAAGAGGCTTTTGATTCTGCAACTGATGGTAAATATACCGCAGAAGCAAAAGAAAAAATCAAAGGTCTTAACACTGAGCTTGCTGGTCTTATTGACGCAGATAACTTAGAGCGTACCAAAGCTAAAAATGAAAAAGCTATGGAGCAAGAAGTTTATGCATCAGAAGAACCACAAGCTGGTCCGTCTACTGTAGGTCAAGCATTCGTTAATTCTGATGCTTATAAAGGCTATACAGAAGATGGAGTTAAAGGTGTAGACTCAACAGTAAAGTTCTCACCAGCATATGGTGAAAAGGCAACATTAGGTGCCGGACTTTCTGCATCCTTTCCTCCGGAAACATTAAGACAACCGGGAATCTTAGAAAAAGCTCTTAGAGACCCAGATGCCGTCATTGGTCTATTCGACCAAATTGAAACAAGCCAAAATTCATTTGCATACATGGAAGAAACTACTTTCACTAATGCTGCTGCTGAACAAGCTGAAGAAGCTACAACAGCAGAAGCAGCACTTGACTTCACAGAACAAACTGCACCAATCCGTAAGGTTGGCGTTTTCTTGCCTGTGACAGAAGAGTTATTAGCAGATGTAAATGGAATTCAAGGTTATGTCAACTCAAGACTAGGCACAATGATGAAACTACGTTTGGACAACCAACTCCTTTCCGGAGACGGTACTGCACCAAACATGGAAGGTATATTAACAAAATCTGGTATATCCGGATACAATAATAGCAACTATGCAGGAGAACTTGGTAAGGTTGGACAAATCTACCAAGCAATTACAGACATTAGGCAAAACGCTTTCGTTGAGCCCGATGCTATAATCATGCATCCATCAGACTGGTATGACATCGTAACATCTGTTACTGATGTCGCTACTACAACATCTGGTGCTGCCGCTAAGAATCCACTATTTGTGGTTGCTGGTGGCTTTGGTACCGATGTAACTCCAAGAATTTGGGGATTACCAGTTGTAGCTTCCACAGCAATTTCAGCAGGTACAGTACTTGTTGGTAAATTCGGTGGTGGCGAAGCAGCTCACGTTGTGATGCGACAAGGTCTCGACCTTGCAGTATCAGACTCACATAGCGACTTTTTCCTCAAAGGAAAACTAGCTATCAGAGCGACAATGAGAGTCGGTCTTGCTGTTTACAGACAGTCAGCTTTCTGTAAGATTACAAACATGTAATTAGTTCATTATTATCTGGGGTAGTAACCCTACCCCAGATAGAACTGATAAATTTTTATTAAGGAAAAAAAATGGAATATATAAAAGTAGAAAATGATATTTGGAAGTTAGCAGACGGTAGTCTCTATGAAGGAGATGTTTCCGGTGTTAATGGTCAAGCTTCAAAGATTGCTAAAAAAGGTCATGAGTACAATTCAGATTACCTAGCAAAGCATGGTTGGGGCGTTAAAAAAGCAGCTTCTAAAGTTCAAGAAGCTCCTAAGAAAAAGTCAACCAAAAAATCAATTGAAAATAAAGCTGTTAAGCCAGAAGACGTAGAAGACAAGTAAGGTTTAGCCAATGGCACTTTCTTCTGTCTCAGACGTTAAAAAGGCTATTGGTATAGACGTTTCAGCAAGTGATGAAACAAACATTACTGATATTTTTATACCAGCAGCAGATGCAGCAATCAAAAACTTTGTTGGCTATGAGCTCGAATATAACGGAGCTGTAGTCGATACATTTGATGGTTCTAATCAAGAAGAGTTATTTACTTCAGTAGCACCAATAGTTTCAATCACTTCACTGTATGAGGACGCAGTTCTTTATACAGAAGGTAATCAAGAACATTTTGTTGCCTACAAACAAACAGGAAAAGTTAAAAGAACAAATAACAAAAGATGGTCTGATATAAGATTACAAAATATTGTAATTACTTACAAAGCTGGATACTCAGACACAGAAGCAACAGCAGAAAACATACCGTCAGACATAAAATTCATTAGTGCTAGAGCAGCAGGAAGATTATTTACAGCTTCAGCAGCATTATCATCTCAACAGTCAACTGGTGAAGTTTCGACTCATAACTCAAACAACTCAGTAGACTCACAGTTTCAACTTGTAACAGAAGAATCTATTGGAGATTATAAAGCAAAATATGAATCAGTAGTAGATTTAATGAATCAAGAAATACTAAATAGTCAAGATAAATCAGTGTTAACAAAATATAAGAGGCAATACTTTACATCTGCTTCAATTTTAGATTAGACTACTGTTATGGAAGATACAGAAATTAATTTTAATAAAGCTCAAAGACAAGCTTGGCTAAGAGCACAAGATATAGACTTTTTTATGGAAGCTCTACTTGAGCAAATGAACTCTATGAGAATGAAGGGTACTAATCTAGTCCAAGATATGGATGATTTAGTTAACGGATACTTAAAAGTTTGTAAAAAATATCCAATAAAGTAAATGAATCGCTATCAGTACGAATTCGATGGTGAAATAAAAACCCTTAAAGGAAAAGGATTAAAAGAAGCTATACGTTCTTTTAAACAAGAAAATCCCAAACAACTTGATGTTTATGTGAAATACGTTAACAAACAAGGTAATCCTATTAGTAGGAACATACGCTTAAGAGAGCCTATAATTGGTGTTGATAAGAGAACAGGTAAATATATATACTAATGGCAAGGTATGATTATAAATGTTCTAAGTGTGAACACGTATTTGAAGTACAACACTCTATACATGAAGAACCAAAGGTAAAATGTGAAAAATGTAAAAAATTATCTATTAGACAAATTAGCACTAGGGTTTATCTCTATGGAACTGTTGGCATTGATTGGAATAGTAATCCTATGGGCGCTAGTCAATCAATGAAAGATAAAGCTAGGAAAGCTTCTAAAAAGAAGCAACAGTTTTAAGAGAATAAGTAGTATAAGTTAAAGTCAGTTCTTCTTCGGGCATAATATCTTTTTTTGTATATAAATAAATATTTGGACCAATATCTATGAGTTCGCAATTAGAATCTTCAGCATGATTAACAAAACCACCTAGTGGGGTTCGTATCATTCCGTGTTGAAACTCATTATTCTTTATGTGGCTTATTCCCAAATTAGTACTCTCATTTATAATCTGTGTACTAAAAAGACCTAAACCATCTATGTTTGACTTTTTTATAGTTAAGTAATCCGGTAAGGGATGGTATTTATCGTCTTCCACTTTCTCTGCTTTCTAGAGAGTCAAGTAAATCTTTACTAAGAGTCCAGTTTTTCATAGCTCTATCATATTCTTCTTGGCGCATTTCTGATACCATTTTTTTCTTCCATTCTAAATATTTATTAGAATCCTTCATTTCTCCACTTCCTTTCAAATACTTTTTTATCACCCCAACAAAACTTGCTAGAATTCCAGTCTCTAAATGTTGTATACGTATCCCCATTACTTTTTTTGTAAGTATCTTGAGCTAATTTACTAGCCATCCAAATATTGTAATAAGGGTTAAATTGAATAGTTTCAAATGCAAAACTTTCTCTAACGTAGAACTCTTGTTCTGGTAAAAAATTTAATGGTATTCCATCATAAGTTAAGATTTGTGAATCAAACATTGGTGCATCAAACTTTTCTGCAATCCAGTTCCAAGTCGAAGGAATAAATTGCATTAACCCCGAGTCATCAGCTGATTTACGATAAGCATTGTATTTACCCCTGCTTTCACACCAACCTATTCTCATTGCTTTGTATAAATTTTCTTCATCAAAATAATCTACATAGATATTGGAATATTGGGTCATAGAACTAGGAATAACCGAAGAACATTCTTTGTATTCTTCTATAAGTTCTGGGGTTGCTTGACTAATGACACCAAAAGATGCCAAAAATATCATACATTCAGCTATCATATACTTCTTTCTTTTCCATAATATTATTATAACATATTATGGGAAATTTACAAGTTATATTTTTAAAGCTTCTTGAATAACTTCTTTTTCACTATTGCCTGTTACACCGGTAACAAATTCATTAATGAATCTACCATATTTGTCTTGTACCTTGGTATATATTTGACCCTCGAAAGAGTTTGTATATTTGTTCCAAGTAACAAATACAGTATTTTCACCGATTTTGAGCAGTTTTTGGTGCTCATCAACGGCAATAATTTCTGGTTTAAATGCATCTAACATTAAAACTCCTTGTACTATACCTTTTAATTATACCACATTTTACCTAAATACAACAAAAAACAAAAAAAAGTGTAAAAATCTTGCTAAAAAAACGTTTCTGTGATAAAATGGAACTATGATAGATAATAATATAACTAAACCTACAATAGAGCAAGCAGAGTTCCTATTTAAAAAGTTTCCTAATAAGACACTTCGTGAATGGGCTAATGAATGGGGTATGTCACATGAAAATGTACGACTCATGAAGAAAAAACTTGGTTTGCCTACAAGGGCTATGCCTATTACCACAATGGTAGCTGATGAAATAATAGCATTCATTAAAGATGGAAAAGGAACGGTAAATACTGCTAGAACATACGCAAATTACCCATTTGGAAAAGGCAAGTTTACATATTGGTTGGATGAAAATCCTCAATATAAAGATATGCTAAAAGAAGCTGAAGCGGTTGCTTTAGAAAAAAAGCAGAATCCTACTCATAAACGATGCATAGTTACTGGAGAATGGTTACCGATATCAGAATTCTACAAAGACAAAGGCACTGTTGACGGATACTCAAGAAGAAGTAAAAAAGCTGTTAAATCTATGGTAAGAGAGTACTACTACAAGAGAGATGTAACCACACCTATAGTAGAAAAAAAGACATGTTCTGCACTTCCAGAACTTGGTGACTTACCTGCAGAATACTTTCATAGAAACAGAAGGTTAGCTTCTGGTTTGCAACAATATTCAATTGCATTTCAGACAGCTTACTCTGCTAATTTAAATTCAGTAGACCCGGAAGTTAGAAGTAATGCACACGGAATGGCTAAGCAAGAATCTTTAAAATATTTTGCTGCATTAGGATACACACCTAAGAGTTAATCTGTTATTATTGATGTACGTCAACTTTTTGTTGACGGGCATACTATACTCAAAAGCCCCTTCTTCGTGAGGGGGTTTTTTGTTGGTATAATTATAATTATGCCAAAGATTCCAACTTCAGTATTAAATGAATCAGTTACGATTCAAACATTAAGTGGCTCCTCTGTAGACGATAGAGGTCTTTCCACTGCTACATTCTCTGACTCAGCAACCTCAGTTCAGTGTAAAATTCAACACACAAGAGCACAAGAGTTAACTACAGACGGTAGAACAGAAGAGAATGATATCTTTGTTGTAACAATGGGACCAAACGAAACAATTACTCCTCAAGATAGAATTGAATGGGAAAGTAATTATTATGACATCAAAGCCGTCAAAAATGTAAAAGACCGTTTTGGTAATGTTTTCTATAAAGAAATAGAAATGCAAGCAGGCTTCTAGTGGCACAAACTTTAAGACTTAATAGGTCACTAAGAACTCTTAAAAAAATTAACTCTAATTCAAAACGTTATCAGTTTGGTAAAATCGCTAGCTTTCAAGATTTAAGAAGTTTTTTTTACGAATATTCACTTTTTATTGGTGACCTTCAAGCACTTCCGGGAATGCCTAAACTAGGTTCCCTAAGTACAGCACGTCATTATATGCTTAAAGGTGGTCGTATTATGGGTGACGTCAATGCTGCTATAGGTACTTTTAATAAATTAAGAAGTGGTGATACCAACATAGAAGGAGCAGGAGAACGTATATTTAGAAGATTCGGTGGTAGAGCAACGGGTAAACTTATCCTTATGGTACCGGGTAATAGTATATTTACTCGTGCTGCTAGGTCAGTTATTGGTGCTAACACACAAAAAGCTTTTGATACTTTTGTTAAAAAACAGTTTAGAAAAAATGTTCCAGAAAAAGCAATTGTTAGTGTTCAAGGTGGTTTCAACGCTCAAATAATAGCTAATCATATTGATGATGCTATAGCTTTGGTAACAGAAGATGTTATTAGGCAAGTATACCCATTCGTTCCGGTTTCATCCGGAAAGCTAAGGGGAACTTTAAGAGCAGATTTTGGTAGAGATAAAGCTAAAGGTGGAACTATGCCATCTGGTCAAGTTATTATTGGTGATAGCACTACTAAAGATTATCACGCAATAATAGAGTTTGGTTCTGGTAAAAGATTTAACGTAGGTTCAAAATATTTGGACAGATACTTCCCAGTACCAGAAGCCGTTAAAGTTTTAAAATCATCTTCAAGGAACCGTCCTGCTGTGAACTCCAAGAACGGTAAAGGTGCCATGATGCGTAGGGGTGCTAGAAACACAATTGAAAGATTTGGAAAGAGTCCATCAAATGTAAAAGTAAGTACTACTAACCTCATAGCTGAAGCAAATAAATTAAGGAGATAAAATGGCACAAAATTTACCAGATGGAGAAATATTAGCTAGAACTTGGGCTTTAAGTAAAACAAGCATTACTGATTTAGTTAATCAAAAAGTATCAACAAGACTTCCTGTTGGTGCAGAGATGCCATTTGTAGTTATACAAATGCTTGGTGGAAGTCCATTAGGTGGAGAATCATTAATATACCAAGCACAACTTGTAGTAGATTTTTATGCAGGTAAATATGCAACTAATTCAACCAAAGGACAACCAGACTATTCCTCTGCTTTCTCTTTGGGTAATACTTTTGTAAGAGAAGCTTTTGACCATGCACCTACAAAACTAACTAGCGTTGGTGGAGAGGTAGGAATGGTTCATGGTTTTGATTCAATATCTGGTCTCGGAAGAGTAGAAGAACCCGAGCTCGGTTTGGCACGCTATACTTGTGATATGGTAATGATTTATGGAGCGATATCGTGAAATATATAAAAGTTAATCCATATATACGAGTTTTTGATGCCATTAGGGATGAAAAACTTGATGTTATTTTTGACAAAAATAACTGGGTTGAAGTAAAAGACTCTGACTGGAATAGGCTTAAAGAAGCTCAAACCAAACAGGGAGAATTACTACTACCTAATTTTGTTGAAAAAACAGATGGTATGGGTGAAATTAAAAACTTTACTGCTGCTGAAAAAGTAGAAGATAAAGTTTCAGATGATGAGTGGTACGACAATCCTGCTGACACAAAAGTAGAAGAAGAATAACGAAAAGTTATTCATAGAGTAAGTAGGTATAAAAAATGGCACAAAGTATTAGTGAGGTTTTACTAGGAACTGGTGTAATGTTTACGGCTTTAGAGAGTGATTTGAATGGTGGTTCACCAAACGCAACATTCCCAGCAAGTCCGGCAGCAGGACCAGACCCTAGTTATTGGACCAATATCGGATATTCAGAGGGTGGATTCTCTCTTGAATATGATAAAACTTTTGAAGATGTTATGGTTGCAGAGGAAATAGACCCTATTAAGACAATCAAAACAGCTCAAGAAGTGAGAATCACAGGTGAATTAGCACAAGCATCATTAGCTAACTTAAAGTTAGCAATGGCTGGTGGTGTATCAGCAATTGATACTCCATCTTCTGGGTACACCGAGTTAACTCCACCATCAACAGATGGATTCTTGGAGTATGGATTAATTCTTAGAGTTAATGCACCGGGCGCATCTGAAGGTGGAACACAGAAAGTCAGAGACATTTATGCTCCTAGAGCAGTAAACGTCGGAGCTTTCTCAATGGTTCACGCTAAAGCACCACAAAAGGTAACAATAACTGTAGAATACAAATTATTGAAACCTAATAGTGATGCTCCGTTTAGTCACTTGTTTAAAGTAATAGACGAAGTTTAACAAAACCTTAGGAGGGTAAATGACAGACAAATTTAAAGACTTCGATGAAGCAATCAGAGAAGTAAACGACGCAAAGATTACTTTCAAGGTAGCTGGTCAGACATTCGATTGTCCAGCTCAGCTACCAGCGAAAGTTGTTTTAACACAGTTAAAAATGCAAAATGAACTCGGAGGCATTGACCAAAAAGATATTGGAGAGTGGCTCAGAATGATTATTGGAGAAGAAACTTTTGATAAGCTTTTAGAGCAAAATATATCTTGGACAATCTTAGAAGAACTTCTAAGTTGGTTATTAGTCCAGTATGGAATTGTTCAATCAGCTGAAGAACTAGAAGGCTCTGATACTGAAGGGGGAGAAGAAGAAGACCCAAAATAGACGTCACTATTGAGGATATTTTGGAAAGATGGTCTGCAGTTGAATCTGATTTTCAACGCTTCTTTAACCTTCAACCATTAGAACTTTCTTGGAGAAGGTTCAAAAATTTAATATTTAGTCTGGTCTCTCAAGAATCATCTTTTTATGCTCCGTACCTTACTGAGTATATGGAGCAATCTAGAGAGGAAATAGATTCGAAAAATTCACTTGATAAAGAAAATCGTGTAAAGATTAATTTAGACACGGCTTTAGATGAATTAGGTGGAGCAAAAGAGAGTGTAAGCTTTAATGAATAAAATTAATTTAGGCGACTTAGTAGTTAACATAACAGGTAATACCTCTGGCATTAATAATGCTGTAGCGGGTGCTCAAATGAA
>Ga0187218_1000081_pt1 | contig 27125 bp, 28 predicted proteins | sample 14SPOviralmetaG_FD_130167 | JGI IMG/M metagenome (GOLD analysis project Ga0187218, IMG submission 130167) | Marine viral communities from the oligotrophic San Pedro Time Series (SPOT) site, San Pedro Channel, CA, USA - 14 SPOT_SRF_2010-08-11... | ecosystem: Environmental > Aquatic > Marine >...
ATAAGTACCACTTTCTAAAGCTAGTGAACAACCTGTAGTTCCATATCTTCCTTGTTCATTACAGTAAATAGATGCAGCAGTATTACCACCACTAATAGTTAAACCTGTTTCGTATGTATCATCTTCAAACGCTTCATTAACTGTAACTTCACCAGGTACTTCTTCTGCGAATACAGGGGTAGGTATTAATAAAAATAAAGCTAGGCAAAGTCTAAGTAACACTTCCTAAAAAGTGCCACAACATCCACCACCGCAACAGCCACCATTGTTATCTTTAGGCATGATTCTCCTTACATTACAAGTGCTGCAACAACTCCACCTATTGCAACAATTAGTGTTAATACTTTATAAAATTCTTGTTTATCTAACTTAGAATCTAACTTATCTTCTATTTTATCTAGTCGTTCAATAACCATATTAAGAAGTTCTTTTTGAGTATAGCCATTGTTGTTTGACATTTATGGTAAATCATCTCTAGATAGGAAATCCCATTCCTTATCTGTGTTACTATCTAGGTCGTATTTACTTATTCTTTTAAGATAAGAACTAATTTCTTTTAAAAAATAACCTAGCAATAATCCAATTATAAAATCCATTCTTGGATTATATCATAAAAAATCCATGTTAAGAAGAACTCTATTGTTTTTATCTGTTTGTGTAAAACCTTGATGTGTAATATTGCCATCAAATATTAGTAAACTATTTTCAACAGATGGTATGACTATTTCTTTATCATCAATAAACAAAACAGTTCCACCATTACAGGTAGTAAAATTGTACACAGCAGTAGTATATGTATTTAATTCAGGAAAATCTGTATGTGCAGAGTGATATACATTCTCTTCTTGTTTAGTATATAAGTTTGCTTTGATTCTTAATAAATTAAATTTGTCTGATAAAATACTTGCTTTCAAAACGATAGGTAATATATCGTTAAATAATTCAGAAGCTACACCTTCTCCATCTTCTCTGTAAATGTAATGGGTTAACATAAAATTATTATCTTCTCCCCAATTTGAACTATCATTGTAAAACCAAGGAAGATAACTACCATTAAATGTGTCACTTAACTTTTTAAATTTATCTTGCTCTAAAACATTTTCTATTAATTTATACTTCATTATCTTTTATAACTTTATATGCAGGAAAACTTTGACTAATAGTAGAAGATAATACTGTATTTCTTTTTTGTTGTTTTAAGAAATTTTCATCTACAGGATTTAGATTTAATGTACCTTTATTTAAGTTTTTATCATATAACGATATTTGCACCAGTGGGTCACCTGCTTTTATAAATAATGTTTCACCATCTTCCCATTCTTCAAATGGTTTATAAAATTCAAATGGAAAGTTTACTTCATGCCATATGTCAGTTTCAACTTTACCAGGTAATATTTTTACATCTTTTCTAAAGTGATAAAAAGGGTCAGCAAAATATATTCCATAACCAGGAGGTGTAGAAAAAAAATATGGACAAATAAATTTTAAAATTCCATAATTATGTAAATGATTAGTCGGCATATCAGTTAACTGGTCTACACCTTGAACTCCAATACTTGTTGCTTCTTGGCTTTGGTCAGCATATACACGCCAAGAAATATGATTGCCTTGTTTAATAAAGTAAACATCTTGCCATGAAGGTATTATAAATCCTTCTGAAACTATATCTTGTATAGCAGGACATTGTTTAGCTTTTTTCATACTTGAAGAATCTAAATTAGAGTATTCGAGTGAACCTCTTTTACTTATCTTTTGTTTCTTATACCATTCAGGCAATACTTGATTAGCAGGTTTTATTGGATATAGTTCTAATAATGTTTCACTATGTTCATCTACAGGGTATATATTAATCTCTAAGGTTGTGATAATATCCTCCTTTAAATTTACTTGTAGCAGCATAAATGTATTTAGCTTCTGCAGATTTGTATTTATTATTTTGTTTAACTACTTTTATATCAAATTTTTCTTTTCTAAATGGGACATATTGTCCTAATGGTGTTCCTTGTTTAATTATTATTTCATCTTTATCAGATGTATAGTGTATTTGTAAATTAACTTGATGTATTTTATTTGTATTGAACTGTCCATAAGATATATGGAAATCAGTATTATAATTCCAAAACATAGGAACTTGTCTTATCCAAATATTTTTAGAGGTGTGTATTGTAAAAGGAAGCATTAGTTTAAAGACTTGTCTTACATTACTACTTTTAGGTAAGTAATCTACCATAATGTCATTAGAGTGAATTTCGCAGTCAACATGTTTATTACCAGTTTGCCATGCCCAACTACCATTCTCATCTACTTTTAACCAAATATCGCATGGTGCAGGTATTATAAAACCTTCTTTAAATGTCTCTGAAAAACTCGGACAAGATTTTGTTGTTCCTCTTCTTAATAAGGTTGTATTTTGTTCTACTACAAAAGGCGGTACTTTATTAAACCAATCAGGCATAAAATTTTCTGCAGGTTGAGGAAGTGTATAATCTAAATCAAGCATTTCAGCATGTTTAGCAACGAATCGTACTTTATTTTTTCTCATATTCCACCTTTTTTTAATTTATTCGGGGTCTTCCCATTTCCAATTATCTGTATTAAATGTACTGTCAGGCATCTCGAAAGGTTTAGGAGGTTTAAAAGCATCAACATCAGGTGAGTATTCTGCTCCCTCTTCAGCAACTTGTTTTCTAAAAGGTGTACCACCTAATTTATGTTCGCCTGCATGTGTATTGTAAGAAGTTCTTTTGCAATCTATAGCACCATGTGCATCTTTATAGAACTCTTCCCAACTAGAAAACTCACTAGGAAGTCTAGGGTCATTTTCATCATTGCCAGTAACAACTTTTGTTACAATGTTATTTTCATCTAGTAAAGCATAATATGCCATTATGACCAACTCACAGTTCCAGTACCTGCTGTAATCTCTATATATTTTTCAGCACCATCAACTGTTTCTGAACCTGCAGTTAAACCTGCACTTACTGTGATTGTATGTTTTTTAGAATACCTTAATATAACAACACCTGAACCACCTAGTCCACCTGCACCTCTGTTGTTATTACTATTTCCATTACCACCTGCACCACCACCACTGCCTGTGTTAACAGTACCAGCTGTTCCTGAAGCACTAGTTGAAGCACCATTTCCACCGCCACCACCTGTTCCGCCTGTATTTCCAGTATTTGTGTTTGCCCTAGAACCTGCACCACCACCTGCTCTTGTAACAGCAGAGCCAGTAATAGATGATGATAAACCTGGTTGTCCATTTCTATTGCTTGTATCTACAGTGTCAGCAGCACCACCACCACCTGAACCTAGATTTACATTTCCAGGTCTACCACCTTGTCCAGGATAATGTCTGCTGTTAGTGAAAGAGTTTCCTCCACCACCTGCAGAACCCCCAGAGCCACCTGCAAAAAAACTATGAGTAAATCCTATAGAACCTCCACCGCCACCAGGAACAGCAACAATACTATCGAAAGTAGATGTTCCTTGTCCACTAAAATCACCATAAGTATTTGTAGAACCTGCACCAATATCTACTTTGTAATCTTCTCCAAGTGTTATTTGGTGTGGGTCACCTGCGGCTGTACTTGTACCTGAAAGTTCTCCAGGCATAGAGCTTAAATATCCACCTGCACCACCACCACCAGTGCCTTGGTTACCTCCAAAGTTATTACCACCTCTATTACCACTTCCGCCACCTGCAATAATTAGATATTTAACAGGAACTTTTTTAACCTGACTATCAGCGATAGAGTTTTCTAAACTTGAATACTTAATTGATTTAATACTCATTTAAAATCCTTATGTAATTTCTGTGCCATAGGCTTGAAAAGTTACATTTGCATCAGAAGCACCAACAGATATTTCTGCACCTGTTTGTAGTGTAATACCAAGTGTTAATGTAATAGTATCATTAGCTGCAATAGATGTGTCATAAGCTACATAATCAGTATTAGCTACTCCAGAGTTATCTGACTTAGTAGCAATTCTGAATGTGTTAGCTGCTGCTTCTCTATTAGTAACAATAATAGTTGATACTATTGCTTCTGTGCTTGAAGGAACTAAATAGAGTGCAACATCATTTGCAGATGCATCTGCTATTTGTCCTAATATTTTGTAAGCGTTTGCCATATTTTATTCTCCTAAATATATTCTATAGTATACTACGCACCAACCAAAAGCAAGGTATCTACATCAAGATATTGTAATGCGTGTCCACTATCAGACCATAACATTAACTGTCTATCAATTTGAATACCGCCACCGCCAGTATCAGGTAGTAAATCTATATCTTCATCTATTGGCTTATTTCCAATTGTGTCTATTCCTAGACTGCCACCTTCTTTAAGCATAAGTAACATACCCATGCTATCCTCCCATAACTAGAAATGGGTGTACATCTGCAGGTTCAGCTATTTGACTTGTCTTAACTTTTTTAACTGCAGTTGCATCAGCATCATATAACAAAACTAAATCGTTAGCTCCATCTACTACAATACCTGTACCATCAGTAGCACCAGTAATGTCTACTGCTAAATCTACAGTTTGTCCTTCACCTGCACTAGATGTTTTTGTTAAACCATTTCCTGAAGTTACATCTGCAACATAATTTCCTGATGTTCCTGAACCTAATGTTGGTCCTGCATCAATCCTGTCATGTAAATCTTCAAACATTTCTTTGACAACTGCCATACGAACTACTGTTCCTGATGTATGTGTTGGGTCAGTTGTATGTCTACCTTCTACATCTCTAGTGATAGTAGAAAGAGTTGTTGTTGATGCTGCAGTAACTAAAACTACTTCTCTGTTAGAAGCATTGTCAGGGTCTATAACAATGTAATAAGGTGCAGCAATAGCGGATGTACCATCTGATGTAGGTGCTGCTGTAAGTGTTGCTGATGTTGCTCCTGATGCAAGAATACCATTTAAAGTACTCTCATAAAAGTTACTAAATTTTACTTCTTGTGCTGTCAATTAAGCTCCAAATCTCATTAATCCTAATGCGTTAATACCAAACACTTCAGTACTTGTCACATCTGTGATAGTAGGTTGTCTAGTTCCACGCACAGTAATTATAGCATACTGTGTTACGCTTCCTCTTTCAACATTAGAATTAATTGGATAACTAATTCTCTCTACCACACCTCTTATAATTTCTGCAGGGTCAAATAATTCTAGTGTTACAGAGTCACCTTCTTTAGAACGCAACGCTGAATACAGTGTATCTCCTAAACCTTTAACCTTTACAGGTTTTCTTCCAGGTCTTTCTACCCTATCAGATATGTTTATAGGTATCTGTGCTACTACTAATTCAGGTCTAGCCAATGCACGAAACTGTACTGACTTTAGCTTAGGTGTATCTACACCTGCTTCTGATTTAAGTATTACTTTACCAACTATGTACCTTGATACTTCTGCTATTTGTTTTTCTGTATCTCCAAAACCTGCAGCTTGGTCCAATGCTAATTGGAATGAACCATCTGTAGGATTGTCTAATGCTTCAAACTTAGTAGAGTAATAAAGCTCTACTGATGTATTGTTAGGTAACGAAAAGGTAGATATTTCTGCACCAACAAACTGTTTACTTTCTGCTGTAAAGAAATCTGCTGCTGACATTATAAGATAACCTTCGGTTTCGTATGTAGATGTTTCTAAAAATATATCTTGTCCTGCTACAGCTATAACAAATTTACCACTTGAATTGGTTATACCTGTAATAAGACCTGATGCTCCCATCTCTAAATCTCTAGCGAATCCTGCAGTAGGTAAGTAATATCTCCACAAGTAACTCTCACTACCGCTTTCTTTTATTCCACAATAAACACTATCTCTTGTAACAAACATAAACTTAGGTGTTGTATCTACTCCTGATATAACCCATTCTTTTACTAACTGTCTGTTAGCTAGTACATATAAGTCATCTGCAACTGTTAAGTCTGCACGATAGAATCTACCTACATCTCTAGACATTTCTTTTGTACCAAAAAATACAATGCCTTCTGCTGCAGCTATAGAGTGTACTTCTTCAAAGGGTATGTTTGTTTGTCCTTTAAGAGTAAAAGTTCCTGCTATATCTTTAAGTGAATATATATCTCCATTAGTAGAAGCAACTAAGACTACTGCACCTGCATCCACAACTTGTGATACATGGTGTGAATCCTCGAAAGTTATGATTGCATCTCCATCTGCTAGGTCAGAACCTGACCAACTTTTATTAAATGGACTTATTGCCCATACTCTCTCTACTGAACCATCATCTCCACTAAATACTAATTGTCCTTTTGAAAACCAAATACCATTCAAACCTCCTGATGAAGATTGTGCTGTTGATTCTTCTGACCAAGTAGATGCACCATCAAACTTAATAAGTTCTGAGTGCGTTGTTCCATTAGCTGTAGTAGCAAATATCATATCTCCTACTGAAGCTATACCAGTAAAGTTGTAATTTATAGTAAGTCCTGTGGTAACTGTACTCCAAGTATTACCATTGTTTGTAGATTTTTTAATTGCTGTAGCATCTGTAACATACAAGTCACCATTAGTTGTTTGTGCTATGTAGTTATTACTAGCAGAAAAGTTTATATTTTTGTCTGCTGTGGTAAATAACAAGTGTGTGTGATAAGAAGTTTCATCATCTCCATGAAATACATCTACACCTTTGCTATCCCAAAATCTTGTTGTATCTTTAGGTGTACCACTAGCTCTATGTGCTGTGTCTAATCCTTGTCCACCTGTAAAATTATTTCTAGAATAGATACGACCTAAGTTAGAAGTAAAGTCCTCTGCATTTTGTCTTACATTGATACCTTGTTCTTGTACATCTGATGATTGTATCTGCATTTCTCTACCTGGACCAGCAGCAGAACGAAGTAATATATCATCAATTCTTACATCATACCCATAACGCTTTGGGTTAGAAGTGTTTATAGTTGTAGCTACTCTAGGCATTAGTACACTATATTGTTTATTGAAACTGGTTCTGGATACCTGGCTCTTAAGTCTTTTCTAGCTTGTTGTATTAAAGCTCTCTGATAACTCAATAAAGAGTTTCTTATTCTTGTTGCTGAATCAACTGGGAAACTTGATGTAGAAAGTTGGTCAGTTATGTAATCAGTTGTTGCAGTAGGAATATCCCTACCACTAAGCATATGTGCAGCGACACCAGCCATGATAATAGGTTCATATTCATCTTCTAATCCTACTGTTGCAAGAGTGTCTGTTTCTGCAGTCGGGTCAATAAATTTCTTTTTAAATGTTACATATGCAGTATGACCTGATGCTATACCTGCAAATTGTAATGCGTGTACTACGTCAGGACCTGTTGTATACGTTATTGTTCTCTCTACTCCATCAGAATCATTGTATACAAATGGATTAGGTAAGTCTATTAATTCAACAGCTACTCCTCTAAATACAACATTTGTTGAATCTGAATTAGCAGCAAAGTCTGTGTACTGTGATATAGATTTTATAGGTGCTACTAAATAGTTATTAGTTCCTGGAGCTGAGTAAGAACCTAGTAAAGTAAATCCATCTCCAACAACAACTTCTAATGTTTCTGTAGCAAATAAAGTTGGGTATAAGTTTTTAATCTGGTCACATACAGCATCAAATACATTCTTACGTGGGAACGGTGGAGCTATTTTTATTAAGTCTCCTGATGTATGACTAGTTGCAGTAGTTCCTCTAGCTGCTCTAGTAACTGTAATTGTATTAGTTACAGCATTGAGGTCAGTACATATTAAAAGTTCTTGACCTATTTCTATTATTGCACCTGCGTCTAAAGCATCTTCTTCTTCTACAGATAATAAGTCTCCATTGAATACAACAGATGTTACTGAATCATTCATAGACGTTGATAGCGTTGTATAGCTAACAACATCATCCATAGGTTCTAGATACTCTCTATAGGTTCTATCTACTAGATTACCAATATTAGCCATTGGTTCTCCTAACTATGTCTAAAGTGTAATGTTAAACTTCTATCTGCTGCTTCGTTTCCATCGGATGTAACTCTTATGTAGCCATTACTAGCAAAAGCCCAACCACTAGGGTCTACTCTTACCATGTCTCCTGCTGTTACTACGTATGTAACTGCAGTACCATCTGTTTCTGTTACATCTACCCATGTGCTGTTATCCATTGCAAAGTCAAATGTAATATTAGAACCTGTCATGGCTGCAGGGAATTGAATGCCACAAAGCAACATACCTTCAGTTTGTACTCCTAAAGAGTTGTTATTGTCTGCAGATATATCTATTAAAGCTGTTTTTGATTTAATCATATCTTCCTTACTATAGCAGAAGATAAGGGCGGAGGTGGAGTTCCACCCTAATCTTCAATTATTATTTAAGCTACTGATTGAATTTTACAATGGTATGAAGGAGGTCCGAACTCGAATCCCATCTCCATATAAATTGCTTTACCAATTCTAGCGTTTGCATCTTGGTCAATGTCACGTACGAACACAGTTCCATATCCTGGGATATTTGTGAATACTGGTTGTATGTAAGCTAAGTCTAAGATGAAAGCAGTGCCTGTTGGCATGATATCTGGGTCAATAACCATCAATCCGATTGAACCGAATGGTGTAATGACTGTATCAATATCTATACCAGCAACATTTCTATCTCTAGGAATGATTGCTCCTGCTATATCAACTGTACCTTTAACAAGCTCGTTGTTAAGGTCTAGTAATTGCTTTGGACTAACGCATAGTACAGGTTGCGACATTGGAGCATGGTTGTCATACATTCTCTTTAACGCACCTGATATAGTTGCGAAAGAGATGACTTGACTTGAACCAGTTCCGTCACCTGAAGCGTCATTGTAGAAACAGTTACCACCTAATGGGTTAACTGCAGCAGCGTTGTTAGCGTTCTTGCCTATGGTAATCCATACATCAAGACCGTACATTTCTCTTGTTCCTGACCCAGGTGTTACGTTAGCACCATCTGAGAAAGAACCATTGAATGCAAACCACTCAACTTCTCTTGCTACTTTTTCCATTGCTTTTTCCATCTGGAAAGCAAATTCGTCTGCCACTGGGCTACCACCAAATAAAGCCAATTTGTCACCAGCTGTTGTTGTTCCGTCTCCGTCTGAAGAGTTCGCAGCGTTTGCTGATAAATCAAATGGGTTTTGATTTTGGGTAGATGCCAAAGCGGTATAGGTCATTTGTACACCTTTATGAAAAATCTGAGTTACATATGTGTATGCAGCTCTGTCTCTTCCAAGGTATTCTGTAGGTGCTGCACCTTCTTGTCCTTTAGTTGGTTCAGATGAAACGGTAGCATTATCTTCTACTTGGACTTGCCAAAATGTAGAGTTTAATGTCTTACCACCGTTTAATCCACCAGCTGCGGATAATAAAGGTGTTCTTTGACCACCGACTTTGAACAATTCACCAGCGAAGTTATTAATATTTTGTGCATAAATCGTACTGTTTGTTAACGATATGTCTGCCATTTTTATCTTCTCCTATAAATTATTTTTTATCTTGTTGTTTAAGAGTTTCCATCATACGCAATTTTGCATTGATAGAATCTCCTGGTTTTGTGTTGGAATTTCTAACAAAATTTATAAATTCTTGACCTACGTCTGTAGGCTCAGCATTTACACCAAGTTTATTTAGCTGCTCTACACGCGATTGAGCTTCTACTACATTACCTGCTTGTTGAGGTACTGCTGCTGGTTCAGCATTAATAGCATCACCAAACTCATTTTGTACAAAGTCTTTGATAGATGTTACATCCATCTCGCCCTCATATAATTTAGTTACAGCTTTACCAATACCTTTTTCAGGTTCTAGTCCTAATGACTCTAAAGCGCTACCCATAGCCTGAGCCTTGAATGCTTTGTTCTCAGCTTTGAGTTTTTTAAACTCATCCCTAAGTTGCTTTATATTATCATTAGAATCTTCAGCTTGTTCTGTAGCTGCTTGGTCTAAGTTGTTTATATCTTCCATTTTTATCTCCATCTTTTCTCTAGCATATAAATAATCCCATAACATAATCGCTAGGTAATTAAAGGGATTTCACAAGGGTTTAAAAATACAGACAACACACCTTGGTAGTGCTATCGAAATGCAGCCCTATCTTTTAAGTGCCGATTCCTGCCAGGCACTACAATTAGTATAGCAGATTTATGCCTCTGTCAAGCCACTTACTGCACCTTGTTGAGTTTTCTTTGCACCTATCTGTACAGCACTTTCAGACTCTGCTTGTGCTGCTAGTGTTGAAACTTGTTCTGCAAATTGTGTATCAGGTGCTGCACCCATCTCTGCAAACTCTAATGCTGAGTATTCTGTCTTAGCTCTACCGAATCTTCTAGCTAATCTTGAAGCAGTCATAGCTCTAGCAGTAGCTGTTTCAAACTCACTAGCTGCTCTTTGTGAAGTGATACCTCCACTAACAAGTCTTTGTACTGCGTTATAATCTATTTCTTCTCCACTAACTCTTTCAAACGTTGCACTTATCTGTGATACGTTTAATCTTTTAGAAAGTATTTGTGCATTAACTTCAGGGTCTATAGCAATAGCAACTAAAGCTGATTCACTCATATCTACAGTCTCTCCTAATTCATCAGAGTAATACTGTGAGTATTGTCCAAGAACTTGTGCTTTCTGTTCTTCAGGTAATGAAGTTATAGTATCTGATACTGCTTTAACTCTATTTCTTAACTCATCAGGACTAACATTGTTAGCTAATAATTTAGGAAATATTACATCTAAGTTTTCTTTTGCATATCCACCTAAGTCATACTCTTGTAAATGAATAGCAACAGCTTCTTTATTCTGTAAGTACTGTGCTTCTGTCATTCTTAAACTTCCATCAGCTCTTTTAATACCTTCAAACATTTCGCTGTATTCAACTGTTGAACGCATATTTGCTAGGGCAAACTCTGCTTTACCTGTATCAATAAAACCTTGTGTATAAGAATCTATTAGTTTCTCTCCACGTACTGGGTCTAACTTTGTGATGTATGGCAATAATACTTTGGCTTGTTCTCTGCTATAAGGAGATAGGTCTTCTTCTTTAATAGGAGTAGAGTCTGTTATTTCTCCACCGCCACCAAAATCTTGTATCTGTGGTGTACGTTGGTAACCAGATTTTTCTAATTTTTTTGCTTCTGCTTCGGTTACATCATAAAAACCTTCAAGGTCTTTACGGTACATCTTAACCATTATATGCTCCTAACTACTGGTCCACCCATGGACTTGTTCATCTCACTTGCTAAGTTGTAAGCAAAGAACTCATTGTTACTATTGTATGCTTTTTGTCTAAAGTTTTTACCAGCATCTTGAAAACCATTATTAAGTTCTTCTAAGAACTCTGTGCTAGTTTCATCAGGATTATCTCCGTATATAGATGCGTATAGTTTAAGGTATGGACCAACTATCTTTCCATAGTTAAGACCTTTACCTGCATACTTTTCAAAGTAAGGGTTGTTATCAAATATAGTTTGTAGATACTCTTTAACACTCTCTTCACCTTCAGTTGCATACAGCGTAGCTATAGTTCTCTTTTCACTTTCAGCTAATCCATTGTATACACCTGCACCGAGAATCTCTGTTCCCTTTGCCTGTGCTTTATTGTTAAAGATATAGTCTGATAAATCTAATCCTGAACTATCAACATTAAGTTTATCTGCAACATTGTTAAACAACGGTGCTAAGGTATCTTCAGAACCTATTGCATAGCCATCTAGGTTTTCAACATAACCAATAAAGTTTTTAAGTAACCCAGCAGATATGTCTCCCTGTACAGCTATATTTAATAACCCCTCATAAGTATCTGAATTATCTACTTTATATTTATTAGGATTCAAACCTAGACTAGCTAATGCACTGTCTAGTTGTCCAGCTCGTGTAACCTTCAAAGCTAATAACTTTTGATTTGGTTTGCCTGATATTGTGTAACCTGATTTTCCTAAAGCGTTTAAATATTGTATCTTTTCATTTGTGTAAGGAGCTTTGAGTGCAATTAATCTAGGGTCAGTTTCATCAATAGGAACTCCACTTACTACTGAATCAAAGAGTAGTGACATTCCTGGATATTCAACATTACCCTGTTCATCGACAACAGATTCAAAAAAGAATGGTGCTACGTCTTCATACATAGCTATTCTGTCTTCAAACTGTTCTCCAGGATTCCAACCATCAAGCAAGTTATAAGAGCTTGATATCTGTTTTATATCTAAGATGTCATCTCCAACTAAGTTGCCTGGTGCTGTTGTTACTGCTTGTGGACCAGTTCTATTCTCTCCACTAGGTGTGTCATTAAAACCATTAGGGTTATATCTAGTACCTGCTCTGTAAGCTAACCAACTTGTACCGTCTGCTTCATCTAAGTTTCCAGAGATATCCCATAACCAATAGTAAAAATTACCATCATAATAAACTTGTTCAGGAGTAGGCTTTTGTGAATGACCAGTATAATTATTGTACGTAGGAGTATAATTCTCTTCTTCAGAACCTAATGTTTGTTCTACCGTTGAACCATCATCTAAAGTTATATTACTTGTCGACATCTACTTCCTCTCCAAATTGACTTAATAGATTGTTAAATTTTATTCTAGCAAGGTATTTACCTTGTTTCTTTCTTAGAGTTGATTCTCTTGCAGTACTTACATCTTCTGTAAAAGGTATAGTTTTACCATCATCAAGAGGTCTGCCTGTACCTGGTTCATAGCCTGGTGTATATATTCTATTTACGTCTACAGCATCCGAAGGTACTTCTGTTTTTTTAGGAATAGTAAAATCTTTTGAAAACTCAAAGTATGCAGGTTCTTTATTTACAATAGACCAGGTTGACCATATATCATATCCTCTATTGTTTTGCATAAGAATTACAGCTGCTTTAGCTGCGAGTTTTGTATCTGTAGAAAGTAATTCAATTAACTTATTTTTTTTAATGTCTTTAAACTCTGGGACATAAGGACTATTTATAAGAGTTACATCTCCAGAAGCTGTAGTATCTTTACCCCATACAGGCATAAAAACTTGTACTGGCGAATAAGACTCTTCATCTCCTAATGCTTTACCCATACTAGGTCCATCAAGATTAACGTCATCACCTTTTCTCCACTCTGCTGCAGAAATAGCAATTATATTTCTTAATGCTTGTACATCTTCAGAAGGGTCTTCTTTTAATTCCATACCAGATTCTTTAAGTTCAACTGCAACTTCAACGAGTAATCTTGCCCACTCTTCCCAAGGTATTTGCTGGTCTTCCATTATCTCTTACTAAATGCTGCTATTACAGAAGCTATACCCTTACGATAAGCATTTTCTTCTTGACCTGCATCTATTAAATCTCCATACTGTGACTTGACATAATTTTGTAATTCATAATTGAATGCTGAACTTATTCCCTCTTCTGTCATTGGAGCGTCTATCTCATATGTCTTTTCAGGTAAGCCAAACTTCTTTCTTCTCAAAGCATCTTCTTGTGCCATACGTGTTTGATTTCTATATTTACGTTGACCCTGTTGATAACTTTGTGTTAACTCTCTTATTTTTCCTGAAGCCCATTCCTGTACACCATAATACAAGGTATCATTAGGTGTTACACCAGCTATGGTTGTTACAGCAGTATCTATCTGTTGTTTTAAGTTATCAGGACTAGGCATGACGATAATACTTGGACCTTGATTCATAGTATCTACATCTGAAAAGCCAATGTCATCTAATCCATCTAAGTAAAAGTCTCTTATAAAACCTAAGAAAGCTGTGTTGTTTCCACCTGAAGCTAGTGCTATTTCTTGTAAATCATTAGAGTCTATTCCAAACTGTGCTTTAGGATTCATGTAACTAAAGGATGCTTTAACTGCTTCTTTAGTTGCTGTATCATATTCTCCTGATGTAAATGTACCTGGGTCTAAAAATCCTGACTGTACTAAAGCTAATTGATAATCTATAACTCTATCAGAAGGTATGTTTTGTAGAAACGTTTCTTCTAATCCTATGTTATATAGAGGTACTAAGTTCTCATTACCAGAAGAAGCTCTTAAGTCTTCTACTGCATTTGCTGAGTCTATACCGTAGTAACCAACTTCATTACCGAAAAAGAATGCTTGTTCATAAGCATACTCTGCGTTATTTATTTGCCTACTTAAATCTTCTGCTGAATCTATTGATGCAAGGTTTTGTAATAACTTATCGGTATTACCTGTAGATTGATATTCTCCAAAGGCTTCTGCTCTTAACTCTTCTACAGTTTTAGGTTTAATTTCCCCTTGTACTCTACGCCTAGATGTTTCTGCTACTTGTTGAACTATGTTATTTGTATAAGCGATAATAGATTCTTCTGCTGCAGATACTGGTGTCTCTGTTTCTCTTTGAGTATCTATCTCATCAGGAGTTCTAGTATCTACAGAACTAACACCACGTTTAAAATCACTAATACTATTAGCTAAACCTTCTCCTAATGCAAATCCTATCTGTGCTTCTGGTGTAGTTGGATAAGCATTTAGTGCTTCCATTCTTAATTCATCAGGTAAGTTAGATAAAAATTCGTGTAATTTAAGACCAAGGTTATAACCAAGCTGTGCTTCTGGTGCAGCTATAAGCATTTGTACATCTGATTGTTCGCTTCTACTTGCCCAAGCTATACCTAGTCTTTCAAAAAAACCTTTTTCTTTTGCCATTAATATCCCTCGCCTGATGTAAATACATCACTAAATTCTTCTTCTACTTCATATCTTAGTATGTCATCATAGACATAGTAAAAGTCTGGATACTCTGAGAACAACTGTTGTGCTAGTTGTCTAAGACTATTCCTAAAATAAGAATACTCATCTCTTCTTAAAGTTGCACGTATTCCGTCTTTTTGTTTAATTATAGATAGAATCTTATTTCGCTCTTCTAAGTATACAGATAAACCTTGCATGGTTGGTAAATCTTTTAACAAAGTAGTTTCACCATTGGGTAGGTTTATAGTTTGATTGCCTTCATTTTCAATCATGTATTCTAGTTGACGTAACTTAGCATCTGAATCTATGCTCTTTGCAGCAGTAGATACTGTTCCGTAACCTGGATATTCAACTCTTAATGCATTTCTAAGTTCAGTAAGTATCTGATACTTTCTCTCTCCACTAAGGTTATTGTGTATACCTGAATCAAATAACAATCTTCTTTGGTATTCATAGGCTAATCTACCTTGTGATTGTCTGACTGCAGTAATATATTCATCTTCTGATAAATCAACTCTATCTCTTTCTGCAAAAGAATCTGCCCAAGCAACAAAGTTAAACTCATCTAATGGGTTATCTGGGAATAAGAAGTAACCTACATCTGGATATGTGTCCATAAACTCTTCATTATCTTGATAGAATCTAGTTCCTTCATCTGTATAGCTTCTCTTCTTTATTTCTTTAGACTTAGAAACTAACAATGCAGTAGGGTCTAAACCAAATTGATTAACAAATTCAGTGGTAGCTTTAATCTGGTCTCCTCTGTATTTAGCTAATATTCTGTAATAAGCGTCTGACAATACTGATATTCCATAGAAATGATGTTTAGGGTCTTCATCTTTTGTTTTAGCAGGGTCTATATGTATAGCTCCACCTGGTGCAACTTCTACTTCATAACGGATTACAGCACCTGTTGGAGCTGCAAACTGTATCAATGACCTAATTAAAGTTAGAGTAGTAGCTGTGCTTTCAGCTTTCTCCATAGCTATTTTTGCTTTAGCTGGTGTACTGTCATCATATAATCCTGTAGTAACAAACATTTTAATTACATCTTTGTAAGTATTAGCGTATGTTCTATTAAGTTCTGTATTGTTAGAACCTATAGACAATGCTTTCTTAAGCCATGAAGGTACTAAAGCATCTGCAAATGTATAAGGATTTAAAGGACTATCTTCTTCTCTACCATAGGGAAAGAATACTTTATCTATTAAATCAGTCTTAGGTAATAACTTACCTGCAGGTATTCCTACCAATGGTCCTAGACCTGGTGCAGGGTTACCAGCAATCATGTTCAATGAAGATACATAACCTTTGAGATTTACTTTTGCATCTGGTGCTTCTATAACTTCTCCTGTGACTGGATTAGTAACAGTTCTAGAGTCTTTGTTTCCATCAAACATGTAATTTGATAGCATCTCAGAACCAGGAAAGAAGAACATCTCTTCTCCTGTCATATCATCTGTATGAAAGAATCCTTCGTCATCATCATCTAAACTTAATTTTCTACCACCTTCTATACCTCGTGACATTTTACGTGTCATAAGGAATTTCTTTTTGTTTAATAATCTTGACCAAGTTCCTAGTATCTCTATGTAAACTTCTGCGAATGGGAAAGCTAGTCTTAACATGTCAGATACAACATGTCTTTTGTTTAAGTCATACAATAACCCTTTAGTCTCTGTCATTGCATAGGCTTTTGCTACATTGTCTAATTCATCTAAGCTATCTAGGTTAAGTAACTTACCTTCATCAGCAGTAACCTTACCTGTTTTTTCTAGCTTCTTCATAAAAGATTTATCTAACTTAGAACGTTGTGCTTGTTTCTTAATTTGTTTTCTTAATCCATCATCAAAATAAGCCATGTTCTCTTCTATGAATCTCCAGTAGAACTGTCTAAAAGCAGGAGAACGTGACAATCTATTTGTAGGAGCTGACATAACTATAGAGAATAATCTTTCTATAGCAGCGTCATAGGAGTTAATTCTTTCTCCATCTAAATCGTATACAGACTTCTTCATAGTGTGATGAGGTTTATATATTTGTTGTTTATTATCTAATCTACCTAAGTATGCTTGATATTTCTTTTTATCTCCTATAGTTCCATTTCTACCAAAAGTAATTTGTTCATCACCTATTTGTAGATATACAGGTCTACCACCTTGCTGTGTAACTCTATCTAATTCTGCACCTTTAGCTATATGTTCTAGTAATTCACTATTACCAGTTTCTGTAAGCTCAAACTCTATTCGTGATTGTGCAGACTTTCTTGTTCTAGTCTGACCAATAACATCATCAAATAATCTTTTAGTACCATCAGGTAATATCTCATATACTTTGTAAGCACCACCAGTCTTATAATGAACTCTTGCATATACAGAATCTATGTAATCATCTGCCCACTGTCTATCGTTTAGTATCTTAATCTTTTGATACTTACCAGCTTCATCAGACCCATACGCTAAAGCATTTCTCCAATCTGATAAGTCACCTTCCCAAAATCTATCTTTAACATCTTGTAACCCAGCTCTAAATGCAGGGTCATCTATACCACCTTTTATAGCTGCTAATTGCTGTGCTATTGGGTCATCAACCATTTGATATATTTCAGATACAGCAGAACCAGTAAAGCCATCTTCACCATACTTAACTTGTTTCATAGCCCAAGTTCTCTTTAGTTTATCTGTATCTAAGATACCTCCATGAGATTTAGACATTGAGGCTTGATGTTCAAGAGCTTGTCCTAATACACCATTATCTCTAATACCAAATTGTCCTTTGGCTATAAGTGCATCAATGTTTAGATTCTCTACATCACCAAGTTCATTCAATACTTGTTTTCTGTTCTTACCCATAATCCAAGCAAATGCTGATATAGGGTGTGTAAATACGTTATCTAAGTCTGCTGCCCACATACGTATCTGTTCTTCACCAACAACTCTTGCAGTCCACGCACCTCTAATAAGAATGAATGGCTTCCATGCTTTGTTCATGTAGCTATCTCCTAGTAAAGATAACCAACCTTGTGTTAACTCTCTAACGCTTTCTTCGTCTTTACTTAACTTAAACTTTTTTCTAGATGTTTTAACCATAAGTTTTGCATGTTGAAATATTGTTTTGTCGTCTGCCATTTGTAAGTCATACAACTCTTTTACTGGTTTAGATAAAAATTCTTCAAACTCACTTACTACAAATTCTCTATTGTCTCCTATGTTTGCTCCTTTAACACCTTTTACTTCGTCAATAGGTACATTTAAAAACTCATCCATTCCTTTTAATAGTTCATCTATATTTCCTAAAGTACCAATACCTGATTCAGCGTCTACCATAACAAAGTCTTCAAAATCATCTAGATTTATAAAATCAATTTGTTCTGCAAAATTATTTAATTGTTTTCTAGTAAGTGGGTCAGCATCTGTGAAACCTAATTTTTCTAACTCTTTGCCTAATAAAGTAGAAATAACAGAATGAGTTTGACCTTCAACTTGATACTGCTTAGCATCTAATTCTACTTTTTCTAGAGCTTTTCTTAATTGTGTTTTACTTAATACTTTTTTTATAGAACCGTTTCTTGGTTTAACAACACCTGGAACTAATCTTGCCCAGAACTCTCTAGCTGGTGCATATACTCTTAAAAATAATCTTGCATCTGGAAGTGGTAAAGAACCTGAAGATAAATACTCTGATATCAAATGTGCTGTAGGTCTACCTACGACAGCCTCTACTTCATTGAAGTTAGCTTTCTTCATAAGCTGTCCTGTTACTTCTTCTAAAAACTCTGCATCATCTGTAAGGTTTTCAAAGTAATTAAGTACTTGGTTAGGAGATACCTTTGCATTTTTATAAACTTTAAATCCAGATTTAGTATCAAACGCATCTTCTTTTTGCACAAACAATGTTTTAAGTAGAGGATTCATTGCTTCAGAATCTGTAAATGTTCTAGGTCCTGCTACGTTTACAATTGGATATTTCTTTATTAGAGCTTGTACTTTTTGTATATCTGCAAATGTTAATTCTTCTGCAGCATCAATAACAACTATAGGTTTATTACCTTTTACATTAGACCCACGTATAAGACTAGGTTTACCAGATGACCACTTACTGCTAGTAGCATAGTTAATTGTACCTATAGACCCTTTACCTAATGGTGCTGACTTACTGTTATAAACTACTACAGTCATATCTGCATCATCTACATTCTTTTTAGCTCTATTAACATAGTATTTACCAGGCAAAGGTTTTGTTGAATAATCATTATTCTGAAGTTTTACTTTTTCTTTTTGTAAGTTATCTAACTGTTTAACAACAGAATCATCATTAATCTCTGAGAGTCTTTGTGACTCATTAGCATTTAGTTTTTGTAATTTCTTATTTAATGCATCACGTTCTTTAGCTAATGCTTTTAGTTCTTTTTGATATCCAATCATGTCAAAGTCTTCATAATCTAAATTTTGTATTATTTTATTATCTTCATTTCTTATTTCTCTTTTAAGACCTCTAGCGTATCTTAAGATTCTTGTCTGTGCATCAAAGTTAAATTCATTAATAACAATATCTTTTTGTGTTGTAGGTAATTGCACAGAAGTTTCTTTAATTCTTTTACCTGCTTGTGTAACTCCCCTTGTAGTTTTTCCTTGTAACTGTACTCTTAATTTTTGTAAGCTATTTTCTACATTTATAGCATTACGTATTTTTACAAGAATTTGTTCCTCTGTAGCTACAGGACTTATCTGTGCATTTTTAATACCTTTGTCTATACCTGTGACTCTATATTCAGCAACCTTCTTTTGTTCTTTAATTTGAGTAAGAAGTTTTCTTGCAGTAACCTTTGAATTATTTTTAAACATAGCTGCTTTTTCTTTTGCTTCTATTTGTTTATCTATAAAGTCAACCTGTCTTGCAGAGTCATCAGTTAAACCAAATTCATTTAACTTACCAGCGTCTTTATCAAATCTACCTGCATCTTCTGCAGCAACGTGATTAAAACCAGGAGTACCAGTACCACCAGTTTCTATATCTAATTCTTTTGCAATCTTTAATGCTTCTTGTTCTGAACCTGCACCACCACCTGTAATAATCTTTCATGGTAGTATCAGTCCCTCTGCTAAGTCAGTAGGTACTCTTGCTGCTGATTCAGCATTTGCTAAGAAATCTTGTTTTAGGTCTTCAAACTTTCTAATTGTTTTAGTCTTTTTAAAACTTGTGTTTGTAAGTATGGTGTCAAGCAAATCTATAGTCTCAGCCATATTGAACTCTATGCTATCTAAAGAGTTGAGACCTTTGTCCATAATGTCAAGTTTTTGTAAGTTCCATGCTTCTTCTCCATATGTACCATAAAAGTATTTGTTAGCTTCATCTATGCTTGCAGTAAACTTACCTATTTGATTTACAACTTCTCTAGGCAAACCTAATGCACCAAATTTTTCTTGTATGTGCCTAAGTACACCAGTTTCTCCTGAATAGATATCTAACATCATATTTAGTTTTTGTAATGATGCTGGCATACCTTCTAGTTGTTTAAGAGTTTCATCTTCCATAGCATCTGCTACTCTGTCTAATGCTTTAGTTGCAACATCATCATCAACCTTTGCGAATTTCATAAATCCTTTTAGTTGAAAAAATGTTTCATTCAAATCATCAGTATTAATCTTTGGTGCTGGAAACTCTGAAAACAATCTACTGAATATGTTATTACTACCATTGAGTTTCATATTTGTTCTTAAACCTACTGCTGCTTGTTTATCTCCGTACATAAACTTAGCTGCTGTTTTAGATAGACTTCCTTTAAATAACAATGAGTTAGGGTCTAATCTTTGGGACACATTAGTCAAAGGGTCTTCTACAGCATTTATAAGAATATTCTTTATTGCGTCTTTATCATTAGTGTCTCTTAATCTTTTATATAATCTTGCACCACCTGCAGATTTTTCTGTAGCTAACTTACCTTGCCTACCTAGAAGTATCTCTACTTCATCATAAGTTTTAGCATCAGCAAACAGTTGAGCTATGTCATCTCCTGTTTTACTTTCTAAGAAATATTGTTTAGCTGTAGGTACTTTAACTGTTTTTCTAACAACTTTATCTAAAAGTCCTGCGTCTGCTTTTGCTGCAGTTTGATTAAAACTCTTAGCTGCTTTACCAGCTTTAGCAAATCCCATACCTGCATAGTTAGCTGGGTCAGTAAACACTGTGTACGCTGCATCAATAATACCTGACATAAGATTGAAACTTCTTGTACCTGGCTCAAAGACTTCTACTGCTGCAACTCTACCTGGAGATAGTTTAACTACACCTTTTCTACCTCTGTATGTTCCTGAGTTACCTTCTCTAGATGACATCTCTTGTTGTGAGATAGGTGTGCCGTAATACTCTTGAATGATTTGTTTTACTTGGTCAGGGTTAGCACCTCTACCAACAAGTTCTTTATATATATCTGTTTCTTCTGCAACTGTAGAATTACCAAAGTAACCCTCTCCTAAGTTAACTCGCTTACCTTCACGGATTTGATTTATAGCTCTAGTTGCAAGAGTAGGACCTTGGTCTTTAAAAGATTGTGCTATTTCATCTCTACCTTCTGGGTCAAGTAAAGGCATTAATGTTCCTATACCTGAGAAAGCTGCTAAAGGATTAATCTGTCTTTTACCATAATATTTCATGGTTGCAGTTCCATACTTCTTAACAAACTGTGATGCAGACTCCATACCAACAACTGCAGACCTAACTACACCTCTTGTTGCTGCTTTTGTTGATTCCCACCATGAAGATTCTTTCTCCATAAATCTTTCAACAATAGCTGTAAACTCTGGGGAGTCAGCTGTAAGTCCACTTAATGCACCTGCTACTTGTACGTCTTTAGGTAAGTAACCAAATCTTCTAGATATCTCAGCCATGTTTTGTGGTATAGCTGGATTGTTAGCAAAGAAATTATTAAGTTGTTCTGATTGTGCTAAAGACTCATTTCTAAAGTCTTCATCTTGCCCATCTTCCCAAGGAGCAGAGAAGTTCCACTGCCATGCCATGTTAAGTTACCTCTGGTGCTGCTGATTCATCATCCATCAAAGCTATAATATCTTTACTTTGTATGAACTGATACATTCTCCTCAATGCCATATTTGCATCTACCTGTGGTAAACCACTCGCTGTTTTGTATTGACTTGTAGCTACATCTTCTCCAGGACTATTTGTAGGTGTATAAATACCTTGTTGTGAGTTTAAAAAGTTTTGTGTTGCAGGAGCTTGTACTCTAGGTACACCTTGTGTCTCAGCAACCTCTTCTTTAAACATTTCTGCACTATCTTGCAAGTTATCTAGTTCTACACCTTGTCCATAAGATTCTGATTCATATACAGCTTTATTTGTTTTAGGATTAAATCGCGCCATCATCAACTCCAAATCCATCTCCGTATTTAAAGTTTTCTGGAACAATAAGTATATCTATTCTTCCTAAGTTTGGTATATAAGCAACAGTTAAGATATCAATAATATCTTGACTCTCTTCTTCTTGTAAAGCCTCTGAAGTCATTTCCCACATAGGTTGTTCTTCTACGGTGTAGTTCGCTGCTACTATCTTTGCAAATTCTAAATTGGTAGGGTTATCCGCCAATTGCTCCTCCTAACAAAGCTGCTAAATTTGGTGGACCTGATTGTTGTGGTACACCCTGTTGTTGTAAGACAGCTTGTTCTTCAGGAGTAGGTTCTTCACCTTGTGCTGTAAAGTACTTCTCTAGAATAATACCAATATCTTTTGGATTATTGTATATCTCTACAACAGCCATCATTGCAGCTTTATCTCCTGATTGAGATTGCTGTAACAAAGTCTGATATAAGATATCTTCTGTCTTTTCTTTTACTATGCGTTCATTAATTTGAGTAAGGTTTTCTAAACCGTCCATCTCTTGTTGGAAAGTTTCCTTGTCAATTATTCCTGCTTGTAAAAGTTGTAGCCCAGTAATTATTTTATTAGGGGCATCAAATGAAGCCATAGCTCCAAACTTACGTTGTGTTGTGTAATTCTTATTTATGTCAGTACCAGGAGTATATTCTTCAGAGAATGATGCACCTTTGTATGTACCACTTATAGGTTTTCTTTGTTTACTAAATAACGCTTCGTCTAATTCTAATCTTTTGCTATCTACTTCTTGTAAAGCATGTTCAATTATGGTGTGGTACTCAGTGACCATAGCACCAACGCCAGATTCCAGTTCTTCCAGACCTCTACCAGTTACAAATGAGTTGGGTGATATAGAGTCGTCTTGAACTGGATACCCAGCAACAACACGTAATTGTCTTTCTAATCTACCTACAGCTTCAAATAGCTGATACGGTAAGTTAGTAACAGGTTTTATAACTTGTGAACCTGGTGACAAATAGTTAATTGAGTTTCTACCTTTTCTGTACTGTCCTGATTCTATTTCTCCAACCACGTTTGTTTCTGTAAAGACTGCGTCTTCCATAGCTATAACAGACAAAATGTTTATCTTAGCCATAGATGACATCAAACCTACTACTTGGTCAAACTGTCCTTGTAGCTTGTCAAAAGAATATCTTTTAGCTACAACGAAAGATGGACCAGATTTAAGTGGGTTAGGTACAAAGTCTATAATTTTTCTAGAAGCCATATGTAAAACATAAGTTCCTTCTACATTCATGTATTCAAGTATTACGTCTCCTGTTTCAGCATTGTTTTCCCAAGAGGTATCAGAACCCATGTTAAGGTACGAATCTCTTACTTCTTCATTTTGTGATTCAAACCATGCTTTAAGTTCTGGGTACATTTGTAACAACTGCTTGATAGGTACTTTCTGTACTATGGCTAGTTCGTCTGGAGATTGGTTATTACCCATATATCCAGGGAAACAATCGTAAGGATTTCTAAGTTCTGCATATGGATAGATATTTCCTTCACCATCTGTTTTAGTAGTGATAACCCATACTGCAAATCCATAACCAGGTAGCCATCTAGCTACTTGTGGTAATTGCATTTTTAATCCTTGCATCTTATCGTAAGATGTAATAATTCTCTCTAACTTATCTTTTTTGATTTTGTTTCTTTGAGAATCTCTAGCATTGGTAATAGAAACATCTAATGACGGCACTTTACCTATTTTTTGTGCAAGTCTATCTAATGCAGATAACATTAAGTTAGGAGCTGGTAACGTTGCGGAGTCTAACGAATCCATTCCTGGACCTAGTAATTGTCGTATACCATCTTCACCACCATTAAGTATTGCACGGAATCTCGCTCTATCAATTAAAGCATTATCGTGTGACTTCTTTAAGAACGTAGCTCTGTCTATAATCTGGTCTGGTGTCAATTTAACTCCATGGTATATCGTTTAAGTCTAGCATACTATATCCTTCATAACTAGGAGTGTAGTCTAAACCTATTTCCGCGTAGGTTAACTTCTGCAAGTTCCTGATTACTTTCATGGGAAACCAACTTGCCATAACTATATCACTTTTATACGAGTTTTTATTGCCTTTTGAAGCAAAATAACTTAATTGTTTGGTATAGGTAATACTCTTAGTTTGAGCGTCAATACTAGAAAAAGGTAGTTTAATATTCTTTTCTTGAAACATAGGAGCTAGTGCTGTAACACCAAATCTTTCATCCCATTTATTCTTATGTGTTTCGTGTCCCTCTAACTTTATACCGTGTAAGTTTGCGTACTCTCTAGTCTTTTCATCTTGCCTAATAGCTTTTTGGAAACCATTTTCTTCTATAACCCAGTGATAACAGTTGTATTGTTCAAACCATTTCTTTATTAAAGCTCTAGCTTCTTCTAAACCACCACCTTGATGATTCTCCATATCTACCATAGTTAACTTAATTTCTGAGTTAGTAGCTTCAACAGCCCAGAGAAAACCAGCTTGATAACCTGTAGCAGCAGGGTCTAATCCTGCAACTAGGTATGCACCATCTGGTATCTGTCCTATATCCCAATTCGGGTCATAACATAATTTTATTACTTCAGGATTAAATAAAGATAAGCCTTGTGCTTGTGCTTTATTTAGATATACCATTTCAAATCTTGCTAAGCCACCTGTTGTTTGTGCATCACGTTTTCTATCCATAAGCCATTTAAACGTACGTTTATCAGCCCATAGCATACATTCTATATGGTCTTTTTCTTCAAACTCTGCTGTAGTACACATTGAATCATGTGCTTCTTCTACTATTGTCTCCCACGCTTCGTTTTCTAATAAAGCAGAATATAAATCATCAGGGTGTTGTCTTGAGCCAATTACCACCATTGCTGTATGTTCCTCTTTTCTAGAACCTAATGTGGTAGTCCACCAGTTTTTAGTGTTTCTTCTTGAAGCAGGTTGCATTGTAGATGAGAAGTCTTCAATGTCATCAGCAATAATAATGTCACAGTCTCGTGATAGAATTTTACCACCACGTCCAATACCAACCATTGTTGGTGACTTTATACCTGATACTGTTCTAGTAGCTACAGTAAATCCATTTTGTGACCAAGATTTACCAGTTCTTGATGACGGTTTAAATGTACCGCCTGGTCCACAGAAATCTTCTATAAGTTTTTCGTTAGCATCTAGCGTGTCCATAACAGAAGATATAGCATTTCTAGATATGTCTTCGTTACCACCAACCCATAATATTCTTATGTTTGGATTTCTACAGATAAGCCAAATAACAAAATGTATAAGAAGTTCTGTTTTACCATGACGTGGAGGACTAAGTATCATTTGTTGTCCACCTTTAGATAATGCTTTGTTGATTGATGTAATCCAATTATGGTGAAAATCTGCTGTCTCAAACTGTACACCTAGTTCTGTTAAGAAGTATCTATCTCTAAACTCTTTAAAGTCTTGTAAGGATTGTTGGGCATCTTCTGATACTTCCCAGTTAGATGATTCTACTTGTGTTTGTATATCTTCTCTATATGCAGCCAACATTCTAGAAATCTGTGCAGTAGAACAACCAAGTGCTTCTGCTGCTTCTTTAGAAGTTATATTCTCGTTTACAACATCTAAAGCATAGCTTTGGTCTATAAACTTTTTATATAAACTACCTCTACGTACTGTTGCTGACTTAGGTTGATTTAATTCTTTTACAGGTAACTCGTACTCTTTACCATCTTTCTTAGCTCTATAAGCTCTTTGTGATTCTCTTTTGTAACACGTCTTAGAACAATATTTAGTAGAGTTCTCTGGTAATGCTTCGTTGCAACCCTCTGAGATGCAAACTACATTTACCATTTAACTTTATCAGCCCAGTAGGCTGCAGACATTTTTCCTTTTTTGATGTTCTTAGCATGTCTTGCTTTAAAAGACTTTCTTCTAGCTTTAGATTTAGCATCAGTTTTTTTACCTGCACCAGATACACCTTGTTGACCAAATCTAATAAGTTTGACTTTGTCGCCTTCTTTAGCTAATACAGCATGTGACTTGCTAGCTTTTGGTGTACGTTTAGGTTTATTGTAACCTGAGAATCTTTCGCCTCTATATACTATAGCCATTACTTCTTCTTCTTTGGTCTTGTTTTATACAAACGTTTACTGTTTTTATTATGTTTAGCACCAGAATGAATTTGTCCATTAGGCATTTTGTGATGTTTGCCTTTGTACTCTTTGCCTGCTTTTGTATATACTTTCACTTCTTTTTCCTCACTGCTCTAGACTTCTGTACTTTTTTAAGGTCAATACGTTTACCTTCCTTATAAAGTTTAGCAGTTCTTTTAATCTCAGATGCTACTTCAGATTTAGAGTTCTTTTTATTCTTTAAATACTTAGAAGGTACACCTTTTTCGTAAGGTACTTTACGTTTACTTTTTTTTCTTGCTGGCACTTTTTTTCTTCTTTATATCATTGTCTTGTGGATGTCCACCTTTAATAAAACTATTTACTCTACCCATAGCCCATGCTTGCATAGATGCAGATTTAGAACCTGATGACAAATAAGCACCTTGTCCACGTCTGTAGACTCTAGCTAACTGTCCATATGTGTATTTAGATTTACTAGCTTTATTCTGTAAAGTTTTCTTTGTACTCGCGTTAATAGGTTTTCTTGCTGGTTTCTTAGCCATTACTCTTCCTCACTATTTTTAAGTTGAATCATTGCATGCATGTTTTCATTATAGTCATCTACAAACGATTCTATCAAAGCATCTACTTTGCTAAGATTAAGTTTTTTATTTACTAATCTGCTGCCACAAGCATCAGATAAATCCATAGCCCATTCTTTAAGCAGTATATCGCTAGTAAAAATGTTGAGCTTCTTTTTAATTCCACCTTTTTTTCCCATCTTAGTACATGCCCTTTTTACTCTTCTTCTTGGCTTTTGTCTTTTTTTTCTTCATCTTTTTTCCGTACATCATATCTCCTAAGTTTTTTATTATACTCTGTGCAACCTAAGTTCTTGCAAGCCTTAAACTTCCGAAAGAATTTTAGAGGCAAATTACAAGA
>Ga0187218_1000082_pt1 | contig 27072 bp, 33 predicted proteins | sample 14SPOviralmetaG_FD_130167 | JGI IMG/M metagenome (GOLD analysis project Ga0187218, IMG submission 130167) | Marine viral communities from the oligotrophic San Pedro Time Series (SPOT) site, San Pedro Channel, CA, USA - 14 SPOT_SRF_2010-08-11... | ecosystem: Environmental > Aquatic > Marine >...
CTCTTCCGATCTGATGGGAAACGGTTGTGCATAGAAAATAACTACGTAAATATAGCACGGTACCCCTTAAAACTTATTTTAACGCACCGTGAAGGCATTATCTCGAACCCTTTGGGGTGTTACTACCTTTTACATTGTTTCGTTCCTTTGACGACTTGCTATTATGGCAACTATGGCAAAGGGCTTGAAACGGCCCGCCCCAAAACGAACCGCCTTGACTCACCGGCGTGATGTGATCGGTTACTTTGCTCATTTTTCCGCAACCCTCGGTCTTACATATTGGATGCCGTGCTAAATAAGTTTTCGAGAACCTTCGCCACCTTTGACAATTGTAACGCTTATCAACTTCACGGCTAAATGATCCGGTTCGTTTCCTTTTCGGCGGTTGCCATGAATGCCGTTTTCCTTTGCGGGGTATTGATGCCATTAATAAAATATTACGTTTAGATGGTTGATAATCAACGATGTAACAAAAAGTGTTACATAGCGTAACACGTAACTAACTGATAATCAGTATTAAGTTACGGTATTACAATATTACGCTAAAAAGTATAGCCCCTCACGCACACACGCACACGCGCACGCATACGCATACGCCTATATATATATATTTATATACCGTAATATTTTTATATATATTATGCCGCAAAACCTAGAGCGCCGCAGGTTTCCGGAATATTACGCTTTTTTTCAGACCGTAATATTTTTTTTCAACCCGTTGTATTTCAGCGCGTTACATATTACGCTAGACGATACAAAGCGTAATATTTTTCCGTGAAAGCGTAATATTTTTTTGTTTATGCTTGTTTATTAAATAAACGTTTGTATATTTACACCAACAAACAAACAAACACACAGAGTTATGAAAATTCAAGAAATACTAGAAACAAGAAACGAAAAAGGTGTTATTTCATTTAGCAACGATTGTGCGGGGTGGTATGCTATCTCAAGGGGTGGTATTCACATGATTACGTTTTATAACGGTGATGAAGATGATAACCGTTACTACAAAAATGAAAAATCATTTGCAAAAAGAATCGCACAACTTTTAAGACGAGGATACTAAATCAAACGGGGGCCATCGCGCCCCCTTTAATACTTTAATAAAATGAGCGAACCGAAGCATAATAAAAACGTAATGATTCCCGCGTCGTTGTGGGATCAATTACAATCGGCCAAAACCGAATCCGGCAAAAGCATGAACCAAGAAATAATTGACCGCCTCGCGTCGACGTTTTCCGAAACTCCGACGCCGTGGCGCGAATTAATTTAATTTAGTAACTTGCGATAATAGTTTTTTCATAAAAGTTTTTGTTTAGTTTAAGGCGGAACGCTCCCAAACGTGGGGGCGTTTTTTTATTGTGCCTCACTAATAAAAACCGTCGGGGCTTGCTTCACCTTCTCGCATTTCAACTCCATCCACCAACCGCCTAACCGTGGTTGATCGAATCCTTTTTCTACGGCCCAACCCGCGAAACCATCGCCTAACTTTTTATATGAACCGGTTCGAAGATGGTGAACCGTGGATATTTTTACCCGGTAGTTTGTTTGGAGTCTAGTAACGTTTTTCGGTAGATGCCATTTATTATGGTCATGTCCTCGCGTTATTATATCGGCGTCCGGGAATTTCATTTGGTCAATATCGGCGCTCAGTATTCCCTTCGATCTCGCGGAATTGCCCCCGCTCCCGTGGTGATAATGTTGTTTGATACTAGCCGCCCCGGTGTAGTTATAAGTGCATTTATATATAAACCAACCCGAATACCCGCCGCTCATTGCCTCTAAACCGTTTTGTTTTAAACCCTGGACAATCCGATCAATCGGATCGGTATGCATTCGTTTCGTGATATTCGTTTCATGGTTTCCCCTTCCAATGAAATACGTAACATTAAACTGCGACAAGAAACGAATCGCGTCGTTTATTACCGCGTCTAAGTAATTGTCATCGACGTATTCCGGTCTGAGATTACTGTAATTCTTGCGTGGATCATATGCGCCTTGCATCAAATCGGTGAGGTCTCCATTAATGAAAACTAAAGCGTTGCGTTTTTCCGCTTGCTTTAGGTGTTTGGTGAAAAGCTCCCGATCGCATTTCACCGAATCGAAATGAACATCCGAGATTTGTAAAACGTGCTGACTCTTTTTTGATAGGTCACATTCAAAAACGTGAACCGTCCTAGATAATTGTTTTAACATAAGCCCGAAGCATTAAAGATGAAATTAACATGAAGATGCAACCGGCCGCGAACCATTTCCAACGGCTAAACTTTAGCGGTTCGGTTTTGGTGTTGGTTGCGTTGGTTGTTATTGTTTTAATTTTTTCGATAACGACGGTGTCCGGTTTAACGAATGTTTTCACCTTTAGAATCTGTTTTATCGTATCGTATTGAATCCGAACCTTTGCGCGTTCGTTGTCGATTGTTTTCGGTTGTTCGATTATTTCCCGGATCGGGATAACATTATCGTATTTAACCGGCGGCAAAACTAGAACGGTGTCGATTCGTTCCGTTGTGGTTGTTTCGGTTTGGATAATCTGTTTTGTTCTACATGAGAACAGAAAAACCGTGCTAATTATTAAAATTGCCCGTGTCATTAAATTGCTTTAAACGCTTACGAATCCACGGCGGCAATAAATCGGGTTTAATTTTTGCGATGTTTTCGATAACGCTTAACGCTTCGCGCCCGATCAATGCGGCGAATCCAACGCTCGTAATATACGAAAATATTGTTTTAGTCATGTCGTCTTTAGGAAACGACTCTAAACCGTGTAAAACGATCAGAACCAAAGCGTAAAGAATTAATTTTGTGAAAACCTTACCCATCGGCGACGAACTAAGTTCACCACGTTGATATGCGGCCCAAATTCCGGTAATGGTGTCAACGATAACCATAATAACCAAGAATAGCGCGAAATCCCACGCATCAAAAAAATACTCTTGAAAAAACTCTTGGAATGTTGCGGCGGTTAATACGGCTAAAATTGAACTCGTTTTCATAGCCCTAAAGATACTAATTTAAATTGTGCCGGGAAAACAGAGTTAAATACCAATACTTTGAATGAGTGAACGTTGTGGGCGTGCAAAAACCCTCATCGGCGCTCCATATTCCATTGTAAATTTCCGGACGGTGTGAGAATTCCCACACGCGCCCGGACTCATCGCAAGCCTGAAACATAGACCAACAATGAAAAAAATTTAAGTGATAGCGTCGATTTTCCACGCGGTTAAGTTAGTGAAATATTTATCGTTCCATTCCCGCCCGTTTATGTCGAAATGTACTTCAACGGCTTGGCCTTCGGTGTAGTTTTCAATAATTCGCGTTTTTTCCTTTAGTTGTTCAAACTTTAAAAATTGCGGATAATCGCCTAGGGTTTTGATTACGAATTCTCGTTTTTCCAATTCGTTCGCTCCGACGGTAAACGTTTCGCCGATTTGGTGTATTTCACCTTTTACTGTGTAACTCATAATGATTTGTTATTGATTTTTATAGGGATTATAAAACCCCACGTATTAAGTAATGATTCGATGTTATTGTGTTGCGTTTTTATATGTAACGCGTGATTCATTCGCATCTCGATTGAATTCGACAATTCAGCTAAAACGATCTCGTAAGTTTCGCCGTGCTGAAAATGTTTATGATCGTTCCCGGTATAGATTGCTTTGTAGAATGTCATAGTTTTGAAAGTTTATCAATGGCTTCGTATATTCTAAATATTACCTCCGGAACTATTGCGTTCCCGTAGGCTTTGATTGATTCTTTTCGCCATTCAGAAAAGGTGATTCCGTCCAATTCACGGGGAAGCCCATCATTTCCGCCACAAAGCGCGGATTCAATAGGGAAGTTTTCCCACGTGCTTCGTTTTCGTTTCGGTTTATCGTGGCCCAATGATTTAGTTCCGTTTCTCTTGTCTTTCCGTCCTTCCTTTTTGCTTTGGTTCCTTCCTTTGCGCAGCTTTTCGTTGGCGTCGGTAGCATTATCCTCTCGACCGCATCGGGTAACTGTTCGCCGTACTTCCGAATCACACCGTTTTTTGATATTCTTTTGCCCGGTTTTGTTTTCCCTTTCCAATCTCTTTTGTTGGGCGTCGGTAGCATCTGAGAAAAATGTGCTTGTAAACACGTCCCCCCTTGTTTGAATTTTGTGTTTTGTTGGTGACTTGTCGGCGTTGGCAATAATGAACACTCGATCTCGTCGGTGTGGCGCCCCGACGGCTTCAGCCGGAATAACAACCGTTTGGAGTTCGTAACCTTCTCGCTCAAGATCGTCACAGATGCCTGAGAGGATGCCGGCGTCTGTTCTTTGGTATATTGTATTATTTTGCTCGAATAAATTGGTTTGACTTCCCACTTCAACCGGTTCGCCCTCGATTCCCATTGTAACGAGTCCACTAACATTTTCACCAATAACCCAATTGGGCCGGCATTCTTGAATAATTCTAAGCATTTCCGGCCATAGGTAGCGGTCATCTGTCGCGCCTTTTCGGCTTCCGGCAATTGAGAACGGCTGACAAGGGAACCCCCCGGTAAGCACATCGATTTCTCCTCTGTATTTTGTTGCGTCGAGTTTTCTGATATCTCCATAATGTTTTGTTTTTGGGAAATGATATTGTAAAATTTTCCGTGGAAACTCTTCCCACTCGCAAGTAAAAACGGACTCCCACCCTAAACGTTCGGCGGCAATTTCCGGCCCTCCGATACCGCTAAATAATGTTGCGTGTTTCATCCAAGTACGGTTTTAATCGGGATCGCCGTGGCCCGGCTTCGGTTCCCTTGTGTAAAATGCTGAACGCCGACGGCCTTCGCGCCTTCGATGCGTCTTAAAATTTTATGATGATTTTTTGCCCATTGCGTACCGTCCAACATTCGCGCAATGTTACTATTTGAATTCGCAATGATTAATTTATTGTTTTCTACTTTCATCCCGATCCGCCCCAACTTAGACTTGAAGATTGGCAAATCGTCGCTCATTGCGTCGCGGTTGTTTACTTCGCTTATCAACTCGCCGATGTTCATATCGAACCGACTGCGATCCGTGTCGATGTTCACGCCTTGTTGCATAATGAACCGTAATAATTGTAGTTCATCCTCCATTTCATCGTTATCATCGTCGTAAAAATTACGGCTTGAAACGTAGCTTTCTGCCTCGGATTTCGTCGGCGTGTAATCGTTTTCTAACATCCAACACCCGGCTATCATTGTGCCGATTTGATCGCCTAAACGACGGTCGGACAATACCACGCCCATCACTTCACAAAATACCTTCGCGGCCTCTAATGTTTCGCGTAAATATTTAACGCTTCGCGATCGGAACCCGGTAATAAAATCGGCGTTAATTAGTTCGTGAATTGTTTGGTTATATTCATCCCATGCGTTTCGTTGTTGCTCGGTGTCGGCGTTACGTACTAAACCCAAAACAGTAATTCGTGAACGATCGGCTTTCTTTGTGGCTTGGTAAACGATTGAACTAAACGCGAAACACGAACGAATCCGGAACGATTTCGCTTGATGCGTTGCCCCGCCTTTCATTATTTGCCCGGATTTTCCCGAACTTGCTGAACGCATTAGGTTAAGGATTCCATCCATTCGTGCCTGGGCTTGTTGTGTATCGGCTTCGACTTCATCGAATAAAACCGGCAACGCTTCGCCGTCGAGCGTTTGACGTATTCCCGCCTCGGTGCTTTCGCCTTCCGGAGTTATTGCGATGTCGTCTAATAAAGCCCAAACCGTATCTTTCATTAGTTTCGTTTTACCTACGCCGGACGAACCACTTACCCAAATATGGGGCCGCCAATTCAGCGCGCCACAAATCGGAGCCACGAAACACCAACCGGCCAATAATTCCGCGTTAACGGTTCGTTCCCAATTATACAACCTCAGCGCATCAACAAATAATTGTCCTTGATCCGCGGTTATAGGTTTCGATAAATTAAAAGGTATTGTTTTCCGGCGCTCGTAAATGTATGCCGTTTTTAATTCTTCGATTTCGTGCGGCGTGCCGTCTACGATTAATTTTTTTCCGGTGTGTAATATAACGCGGTTATCGTCCAACCACGCCCCCCGGTTCCGTATCATATCGGGATCGAATAACCCGCGTTGTGTACACAAGTGTATTAATTCTGCGGCGGCTTCGTCGTGGTCTTTCCCCCAATGTTCCATTTCCGGGTGTAATTCCCGGAGCGTTGTTTTGTTTATTTGATTGTTCGTGTAGCATGTCACTTGGTTTTTATCGTGAATGTAGAAAAAGTATGTTAACTGCATCGCCCTCTTTGAGAATCCCAAGGCCGTGTAATTTTGTGCCGGTTTGCGTTTTTGTTTTTGTGCTTGCTGAATTAATCCGTCGGTATTTCCATCGGCCGCGTCCCAACCTTTCGGAGCGTTTTCGGGTGCGGGAATCCATGCCGGATTCATTTCGTATTTCGTGGCAATGGCCTCCATGCATTTGCGGCCGGGTTCATCGTTATCGGGCCAAAACATAACGTTCGCCGGTAACCCGGAAAAATCCGTTTTTTGCCATCGGTTCGTTCCGCCCATCCACGTGACGGCTTGATAACCTAACGCGGCGACCGCGTCGGCCGTTTTTTCACCTTCGACAAGTATCGCCGGGCCGTTGCCTTTGATATACAACGGCGGTTTGTCCGGTGCTTTATGATGCCATTTCCCGCCGCTGAATGTTAACGGCCTTATTTTTTTGTCTTTGGATCGTGTCACGTAAACCGTTTCCGAATATTTGTAAACCGTGGAACCCTCCGGAATCGGCGGCGGTGTCGTCGCGTTTTTATCCGGCGTTAATCGTTTCGATTTTTTACGGGGTTTCGGTGTTGGTGTTGTGTCGATGTTTCCGGTAATATCCCGAACAATTTGTATGGCCTCGGATAGTTTTACGTTTTTGTATTCCATAACGAAATCGAACGCGTCACCCGTTGCGCCGCATACCGGACACCAATAAATTTGCTTAGACGGTACGACGGTCATTGACGGCCGCGTGTCGTCGTGAAACGGACAAAGGCCAACAAATTCAGATCCGCTAGGTTTTAACGTTATGAAATGGCCGATAACGTCGACGATGTTAACGGTTTGTTTCAGGTTTTGTAAATCGTTCATTCGCTCGTGTTGTCTTGGATGTTATTAAATGCGAGTTCGTAAGGGTTTTCCGTGCCTTCGTATTGCATTAAATAATATACGGCCGGGTGTTGCCAAAGGTATTTATTTCGTAAAAAATCTTGAACACTTGCGTTACTTTCTGAAATAAAAACGTCAGTTAGATCGGCTCGAAATAATAACCATCCGCACGGTTCATTAATTTTTAAACCTTGATGATGAATAAAAGTTAACATTTCTTCGTGTTCGTCGAAATGTTTTATTTGAATGCTCGAATCTAACGGCGTATAAAATAGTTTGAATTTCATGGGTGTTTTTTGTTTGTTTTTGTTTATACGTTTAAAACTGTTCAATTATCTAAGTGATATAAATACCGGGTGATTTTCTCCTAGACACGATAAGACATTAAAATCCATAAAATCGACCGCCTCGAAAAGCTCCATGCCATCTCTTTCCATTAAAATCCTTAAACACATATCGTATTCGTAAACCGCTAAAACGTTTGGGCTTTGTGTTAAGCCAATTAATGCGGCGTCAAATCCATCGGCTAGAAGCGCGTCGGAATCTTGAAGTTCTTCAATTACTTGTTCAATTCTCGATTTTGATCTTTCACTAAGTTGATCATCATCACAAAATAATACATTATACCTCATATAACCGACCTCGTTTGTTTGGTTTATTTATTGATAAATTTTTCTATAATAGTTTGCGCGTCCTCAGCACTCCGGCAAATTCCGGCAATTCCGCCGGCTTCCTTAACCGTTTCGATGAATTTAATTTGTTCCGGTGTAGCTTTTCCCGTTTCGGTTTTTACCTCAATGGCCGTAAATACTGCGAACCTTCGGCCATCGATTTCGATTGTAACCCACCCGATTAAATCCGAACTTCCTTTGCATAACCCGGAATGAAACGGCCGGGGCTTTTCGATGTAAATACCGCCGTCCTTTGTTCGTTTGGATGCACCCGCCCAGGTTCGGCCCACGTTGTTGCGGAATATACGCCCGAACTTCGTAACGGCTAACATTATTTTATTTTGGATTTTTCTTTCTTGCATTGTACACCATGTAAGCCCACCCGGTTTTGTACCCTCTCGCCTTAGCTATTTGAATCAGTTCATCTAATCCACGCGCCCGGCCTTGTTGTTTTCGGTTTTCTGTGCTTTCGATCTCCTTCAATTCGCCTTCACGTTGTTCGATTTCTCTCGGTGTCGGTTCGCGTTCGTGTCCGCACTCCGGACAAGTACGCCCGGATTCGTAAATATAAAAACATTCTTCACATTGGTGAACCGATTCGATAATTTCAACACGCCCGCGGCGTTTCTTTGCGTCCAATGTCCATTCGTGGCCGTCCGTTGGTAATCCATGGCGCTGACAATTTCCAACATGATCCAATATTATCGCCTCGGTTTTCCCCGGCGCCGGACGTAACGCCCGCCCGACTTGTTGCAAAAATAAACCTTTGGATTGCGTCGGCCTTAATAGTATCGCCGCATAAATACCGGGAACATCCACGCCTTCACTAATTAGATTACAACTACACAAAACCGCGATTTCATTACCGAATTTTTGCATTGTTTCGTCGCGTTCCGTTTTGCTCATGTCGCCGTAAACCGCCGCGGATGAAATACCGGAATCCCGGAATACTTCGGCAACGTTAACGGCGTGCTGAACCGAAATACAAAACACAACCGCGGGCCGTCCATTGGCGAATTTTTTGTAATGCTTGACAACGTCGCCGGTAATACTTGACCGGTTCACGGCTTCCAATGTTTCGCGTTGGTCAAAATCACCACGAACGATTTTAATTTGCTTCGTGTCGATTGTAGTCGGTGCAAAACATCGCGGTTTCACTAGGTAACCCTCGTTAATTAAATCGCTCATCGTTGGCCCTTCGACGATCGTATCAAACGATTCCTTTAAGCCTGAGCCATCGGCCCGGCATGGCGTCGCCGTAACACCCAAAACAAAACAAGGAAACGCGTTTGTTATCCGTTGGTACGTCGTCGCGTTGGCGTGGTGTGCTTCGTCAATAATAATTAATGACGGTTTGAACATCGCGTTAATTCGATTCACTACGGTTTGAACCATTCCAACAATAACGCGGGCGTCCGGTGTTGGTTTCCCGGCTTCGATCGTTCCGCATTCACCGCCAAATTTTTCAACGGCTTGGTTCAGCAATTCCTTACGATGCACCAATATTAAAACGCGGCCCGGTGCGATTCCGGCGATATGGTTAAACGTGACCGTTTTACCGCCGCCCGTTGGTAGTACGTACAAAACGCGCTTGTTTGTTTTGAACGCTTCGCGAATCCTTTGAATATCGCGTTCTTGATATTTACGTAGTTTCATGATCCATGAATATTTCTTTTAACGCCTTATTGTAGCCTTTCTGATATAGTGGGTAAAACCGCATATCATTCCAATGGTTTTTAATATGGTGTAAAATGCTAGTGCGATCCATGTCGAGCGTTCGCGCTATCGTATTTTGATGAATGCTTAAATTCAGATGCAACAAATTAATGTAAACACGTTTCGCCGTCGGTATCGGTTGGCTTCGTTTTTTACTCTTTAATTCTGTGACGCTGATGCCGAACGCCTTCGCGGTTTCGATCATTGTTTGGTTCACCAATTCGATTGTCTCATCGTCCAGGGTTCCGATTATTTTACGGTCTATCGGATGAAGACCGGGGAAAACGTAGGGGTTTATTTTGGCCATCATTAGAAAATTTTAGTTTTCGTAACTAAACACCGGCGCCCGGTTTTTAGATAATACCGTTGCTCGAATTTGCGAACCTTGCGGCGGTTATAACACGCGAATAAAATTTCACCGGTTGCCGTGGCACACACGAAAACATGACTTCTTTTGAATAAATTTTTAATCATTTTATTAGGGTTTGGATTTTTTGTGAATATGCGGGCCATTGATTTGACGCCTCGCAAGTTTTAAACGTTTCTAATGCTTCGATATATTCGAACCTAGCGGATTCAATCCAATCGTCATTTAATTGGAATAAACTAACGCCGAACGGTTCGGATTTTTCGACGTTGATAAAAATAAAACCTTTCGGCCTTTGCCCGGTTGCGTATTCTACGCCGTCCAAATAGAACGCCGTTTGAATATCGTACCGGAATGAATAAACCGATTTTTTAAAACCCGATTCGCTCGCGTCGTTCGTTGTTTTTAGGTCAACTAAAAACCCGTCCGGGGTAATCCAATCGGGCCGAACTTTACACTTTACGCCGGTATGCGGTTCGGTGAAAAAATAGGTTTGTTCCGCCACGCCCTTGGATAGCAATTTCATGGCGCCGCGGTGATTGTTAACGGCGGTTTCCATCGCCTCGATTTGTGCCGCCTCGGTGTCGTTTAAAACGATTTCGGTTTGTGCTTCGCGCCATTCTCTAGCTTCCTTACTGCGGAATGAATCGAACGGATTCACAACGTAATCGGTGCGGCCTTCCAATATTTTGGAATGTACCGCCGTTCCGATTTCCATCGCCCGCGTTGTTTCGGTTTTCGTTTTATAGTGTGCCGGCGATCTCAATAGTTTGATGATGCCGGAACGACTTACCGCCGGGTTATTGTGATATTGTTGGTTTGTCATTCTCGAACGATAAAAGTTTGTTAAAGGTTTTGATTGTTTTAGGTTCGACGTCTTTCCACCGTTGGACGGTGTGAAATGGAACCCCGCAACGTTTGCACAATTGCCAAACGGTAACGCCTTGGGCGCTTGCGTGTTTTTTTATTTCTTCGTATGCGTTCATTTTTGTGGTATTCTAGTCCTTACTCTAATCGCTCCAACCATATCCGAACCGAATCGAACTTGTGTTGAATATAGCGTTAACATTTTGCCGGCCCAATCTTCGATAAATTCCGACTTGTAAAGTTTCGAAATGGTTCGGGCGTTCGTGGCGTTTATTATCATAGGTTTTTGATCCTTTAAAATTGCCACTAGACAATCCTCTTGTTTCCCGCCGGTTCCCTTAATGGGGCGTTGTTCTACCTTCGTAATTGTTACAACGGTGTCGCCGTCTAAATCCCAATGCCCTAGGTATTCCTTTCCGGCTAATGATTTCCAATGTGTTTTGCTCATGATATAATAGTGAATAAAAGTTTTTCGACGTATAGTTTTTCCGCTACGGCTTGCGCGGCTATCGTGTCAAGTTTAAAAAATCCGTCCTTTTCTGTGAATGTAACGCCCCATGATTGTAGTGCGTTTTTAACGTCCGCGTAGTCGTTCGCGTAGCAATGTAATTTTTTCATGATGTTTGTTTTTCGGTTAGTGTTGGTTTATACCGCCTCTTTACAGAAGCAATCGAATGAAATAATATATGCTATCATGTTGGCAATATATTCAGATTTAGTATTGCCTTGAAAGCCTCCTTCACAACAATCGTCCTCCCATTGTTTAACAAATTCGATGGCTTCGGATGCAGTAATATTATGCTTTTCAAACCATTTGTTTGCATTATCGCACCCTTTTATATATCGATTATCTAATGCATTAGGAGCGCAAGCCCCTACGACTTTAGCCCTTGCGTCATCTTTGCAAAAGTTAGGGTTCAAATGAAGATTGTTTTCATAAGTGTATCTAAGAATTACAGATTCTAATTCTAATTTGATAGTGTTAAAAAATTGATTTTTCATGATGTTTGTTTTTCGGTTAGTGTTGGTATTAGTCGATTAAAAATTCATCCATCTCGTTATCATGGTAGAATTCATATTTATCTCCGCTGTCACAATTGTCGTTAGTTTTAACTTTTAAAAAGTAATATGCAATCTGTTCATCGTAATCCTCAAGAACTGCGTAATCCTCTCCGTTCATATTCATCAAGCATAAATGCCGATCAGCACCTTCCACGTTCACGTGGTTCATAATTTGCTCTTTCGTGGTGAAATCTGTAATGTCCATAACTAAATTTTATTGTGGGGGCTTTCGCCCCCGGTTGGTTTATCAGTCAAATTTCTCTACTTCGAATGTTCCCGCTTCAATTTCTCTTTCCAATTCACCGTAGAGCCATTCTAAACTCTTAACAGCAGCCGTTTGTCCTTTGTCTTTGCACTCTTTTATCAATTGCTTTAACTCTTTCAAATACTGTAATCTTTCTTTCTTAATAGATAAGTTCAACGTTTTCATCTTGTTTTGTTTTTGTTTGTTTGATGTCTCAAAGATAATACCCTTTTTGGAACTACCAAATAATTAACCAACATAATTAAAAAAAAACGGCCACCCCTCCCAAGGTGACCGCCAACCAAAACAAACACGCCCGCGAGAACCGCGGAGCTTCTTTAATAAACCCAACACGCCGCCGGCTTCGTGTCGTCATTATCAATATGAATAAATGTTTTTGCTATGCCTATTCGCGTAAATCCAACCGATAACGCGGCGGTGATAATCTTTAAACGGCTAACCGAATCGGTGCAGGCAATATCCGCCGCCATTCCTTTAAGGTGCGATGAATTACTTTTCGCGCCGGGTAACATTTGATTCCGGGCAACCGTTCTAAACCCCGAATTTATTTTAAACGGAATCCCCGCGACGGCCCGGGCTTGGTCAATCATTTGCAAAAATTCCGGGTTCATGTTCGTGCCTGAACCTTTTAAATCCTTCGAATCAAATTCACTTATTTCGAAATATCTTAGTTCCATTTTATTATTAAATACCAACTTGGTTTTTATATAAATAATTTACGTATTCCGTTAAGGTGTTAACTCTTTCGATTAGTTCATCGTTAGTTACGTCATCATCTAACAATTCCAAATCTTTCCAAGTATCTTGAATTGTGTTTATTTTTTTATTCATGTCATTAACTAAATGTGATCGTAATGGAACACGCGACGTCCTCCCTTACTGAATAGGATGGGTTTCTAACTGCGAAAAAAATGTAATCCCCATCATTTATTGTTAATCCCGTCGCGCTAAAATCTAGCGGTTTCATTTCGTCGTTTGTGTCATAGTCTACGGTCGTTGAACCTTGCTCCGTGGTTGAAAATGTCCCCGTACCTCCGGAATTCGTCCCTTTCCAAAGTGAAAATTCAATGGTTACAGAATTAGTGGTTCTCATACTCCCGGCGATACCCTTCACGCTTATACTCGTGTAGTCATCCGTAGCGACCATCGCCGACACAAGTTCAAAGTATCCCAACTGCATATTGTTGTCGCTTCGATTCCATACGACATAATTCCACCCATATCTAAGGTTTCCGAAAAAATAATCACCGCTAGTTAATTGCGTTTCAAAACTTAACGGGAAATTTTGCGCAGTAACCCCACCGCCGCCGCTCGGTGTCGTGAACGACATTACGCCGCTTCCGTTCGTTGTTAATACGTCGCCGTTACTACCGTCGGCCTCCGGCAAAACAAATTCAACCTTACCGGTCATATTATCGGCCGAACGTAACAACGTGCCGAAATCCGTGGCTTTACCGCTTGCGGCGCTTTTACTGTTAAATTTAGTTTTTGGATTCGTTTCGTAATCTAAACCAAGTTTTAGCGTTACACGTTTGTTAACCGATCCCAACCCCATTAAAGTTTCAACCTCTTGCGGTTTATCAATTATTACCTTCGGGTTTCGAATCGGTTTTTTCGGGCCGGTTGCGGCCGTTATCCCGGAGCCATCCCGCGACATTTCAATCAACTCCGTTTCGTATTCGCCCAGGTTCGCAGTAAATCGCATGTTCATAACCGCAAAACGGCGCGAATCAAATTGAAAAACATCGTCGAAATACAAAACATCGTCATACAACGTAAACCGCAACACCTCCCGCGGAACGTTATGATATGCCAAATGTTCACTTACTAACGTTCTCAAAATTAAATCGTAATCCGTTGGGGCGCTTATCGTACTCCACTCATCCGCCGCGGTATAGGTGTCATCGTTTCCACGTATTGCCCCGCGTGTTGCCGTTGTTGAAATTTGATCCCCTATAATTCCATCGTCTAACTCTAAAATGTCGCGGGCCTTATTGTCGGCCGTCGCTGAATAAATTATTTCGTCACCGCTATACGCCACATCGTCACCGGCGAAAAAATTAACGCTTCCAAAATTCAACGTTGTGTCATTTAACACCGCGGTTGTAAACGCCCCGGCCGTAGTTCCGTCAGCTTTGTACGGTGTTAGGTGAACCTTCACACTTAATCCGGTCGCGTCGGCCGGTATTCCGGGAATATTAAACCCGAACATTGTCGGCGAATTATCGCCGGCTTCATAATCTAACGCCGGGGTGAACCATTGGAGCCGGTTCGATGCCGTTGTGTTCCATTCCGCCGCGCCTAGTTGAAACGTAAAAACGTCGATTAAATCATCGTCGGACAATATGAAAACCGAATCGCCGCCAACTAACGCGGCCGGACGGTTTAGGTAATACGCCCCGGCGTTTATCTCTAATTCGACTAAAAAACGAATTGCCCGTTCTTCACCCGTAACGGTTGCGTCCGCGTCTAATGTTAAATTTAACTGTAACTGACAAACTAATTCACCGCCCGACGGTAAAATAAAAACCGAATTTTGAAACGTCGTACTGTTTAAATCCGCCGTGACTAAATCCTCGTTTATTAACGGAATATTCCCGTTAAACGTGTAGTTTCTCCGAACCGACTTATACGCGTTCAGGTGTCCGTATTCGCCGCCGGTTAAACGTTGTACCCTACTCGACGGCGTTTGATCGATTAATTTAACCGTATTATATGCACCCGAACCGGCGACAACCGCCCCGGACTTGTCGAAATATTTCGCCGAATAAGTACCGGTTAGAGTTACGTACATTCTCGGAACCATTACCCAAACGCCGCGGGCTTGGTAAATCGAAAACATGAACGATTCGCAAATTTGCTTTAACATTTCGTAAGCGCTGATATATTCTATTATCCCGCTTTCGGTGGTATAAAAATCTTCGTTTAATAGTTTATAGTTTTCTATTGGCGTCCCTCCGGTTGTTTCTTGGCCTAGAATGTAGGTATTGTTTACCAAGTATTTAACCGACGCGCCCCAATGTTGCGTTGTTCGTGTTTTACCTAAACAGTTCAACACGTACGTTAGAATCGTGTCGGTTCCGGTGTACGCTGAACCGTCGTTATTATAGTCGATTCCTTTCAAGTTCGCTAGATCGTCAGACGCGGTTAACTCAATCCGGCGCGGGAAACTTTCGTCGGCCGTATTGATTTGCTCCGGTTGTAATATTCCAACCCAAAAAACGCCGCCCGTTGCACTATGTTCGTCACGAATAACAACCGTAAACCGATCTTCGTCGGACGTTAATAGATCGTCAAGAAACCCCTCGATTGTTGTGGCATTGTTTAAACCTTGCGAACCCGATTCGATTTGTAATTCAATCGTTACCGTACTTCCGACAATCGGTTGAAATGGTTTTTCCGTGTCGCCTTGGTATTCCAAAACGAACCCATCCGCCCCGACGTGGAATTCTGTTTCGGTTCCGCTGAAATCGGTGTCGTGTATTTCGATTCGAAACGGTTCGTTTCTATCATTAAGGAATTCGCTATATAAAAATAATCCCATGTTTATCGGTTTCGGTTAACAACACGTTCAGCGCGTTCTAGTAAAAATACTAAATCATTACCCTTTATTCTAGCGCTCAGGGTTCCGCCTTGCGATGTCCCGCCGCCAACGTCGGCAATCATTCCGCGTAACTTATCAAGCGGTGCGATTACCTCCGGGTTATTTCGGGCGCCGGTATATTCGCCCATTAGCCCCATCGTAGGGCCGGAAACTAAACCACCTTCGGCGAATTTTGGAATCGCGGCGAATGCCGTTAAAACTCCACCCACTAGCGTAGCAATAAACGCCGGACTCGTAACGATTGCGGCCGGCCCCGTTGCGGTTCCCGCCGTTTGTCCTCCGGTAATCGCCGCGGCAATCGATTGACTTAAGAACATCGAAATTAGTTCCGTGACGGTTCCGGCCATGCTTTTAGCGAACCCTTCCATCCCGGTGTCGGCCAACCCTAACGAATTCACGATTTTGCCGCTCATTTGTGAGAACGCCGAACCGACCGCCCCACCGACGGCGTTCGCGGTTTCCTCTAGTTTTTGGAGCTTTTCCATAAAATCGTCAACCGGTTGTTCAGGCATTTTGTCCGTTTTCGGCGTTTGTAGCTGTGGCGTTGGTGCGGTTTCAAATGCACCGCCACGTGGCGACATTTTTCCTTGAATAGCCAAACCTCGATTGAACGCTTCTCTCGCCTTTTGTCCTCCACCGCTGAACGTCGGAATCAATTCGGCTAATTTTTCTTTTAAATTTGAAATACTTTCATCCGTTACAAATTCAATCGGTTCTTTTTCGACTGCGGATTGCATCGCCGCAATAGTATCTTCACCGATTTGTTGACCGGTTTCTACAATATCGCCGCCTATATCGGTCAATCCCGTTGTTAGTTTTTCAAACGCCGCCCCAACGCCATCGGTTACCGCCGTTGAAATCACGTCCGCCATTAACGCGAACGAATTTATAACCGACATAACGCCCGTTTTTAGTGCCGTTAATTGGTTTTTAAAATGCTGAACGACTACGGAAATAATCACACGAACCGCCGCGACGTTGTTGTAGAGTTTTATAAACGAATTAACAAGGTTCAAAATCGGGCCTTTCACGTCGTCCCACATAAAGAAAATCGCGGCGCCTAGTCCGGCAATCGCGGCAATGGTTATACCGATCGGCCCCGTTGCGGCGGCGGCTAGTGCGGCAAAGGCCGGCCCTAATGTACTGACGGCCGAAACGAGTGCGGGAATAGCTACCAATAACGGGCCGATTGCGGCCGCGGCGGCGGCGATTCCAACTATAAAATTCTTTGTGTTGGCGTCCAATGCGGCGAATTTCGCGGCTAAATGGCTGATAAATTGCATAACCTTTTCAACCGCCGGGGCTAATGCTTGGCCTAGTGAAATCTGAGCCGCTTCGATTGCAGAACGCATCCGGGCCAAACCTCCGGAAGCGGTGTTGTCCATAATCGCCGCCATGTTTTTAGCTGATCCCGCCGCGCCGTTGAATGAGGTTGTTAAGGAATTAACCATTCCCATTTGTTCGCCTAGAACAAGCAACGCCGTCGACGCCGATCGGCCTACCTCACCCTGGGAACCCGCAAGGCTTAACCCTTCGTCATTTAATTTTTTAATTTGTTCCGCTACGTTTTCACCCTCCCCGCCTAGTTCGGAAATAATACGACGCAACGCCGTACCCGCTTGCGATCCTTTTATCCCTGAATTGGCTAACGCGCCCAACATCGCGGTCGTTTCCTCGATCGACAACCCCGCTTTCTTAGATACCGGGGCGACGAATTTCATTGATTCCGCAAAACTTTCCATGTCTAACGCCGTAGAACTAAACGACGACGCCATAACGTCGGCAACGCGAGACGTTTCGCTTGCCTCCAATCCAAAACCGCGCAACGTGGCGCCGGCAACTTCGGCCGCCCTTGCTAAATCTGAATCCGTGGCTTGGGCTAGTGCTAACGTGGCGCCCGTTACTTTTGTGATTTCATCCGCCGTAAATCCTAGCTTTGCGAACTCGGTTTGTAATTGTGCAACCTCCGACGCGCTAAACCTTGTCGACGCTCCCAACTGTTTCGCGTTGGCTTGCAAACGGCTGAATTCGTCGGCCGTCGCTCCGGAAACGGCTTTCACCTTCGCCATTTGTTGTTCAAATGACATGAACGTTTTTACCGACGACGCGCCAATGGCGGCTAACGGTAACGTGATCGACATCGACATTTTTTTGCCTAGGTTCGAAATGTTCCCGGACATTTTTCGCGTGCGTTTATTTACGTCGCCTAATGCCGCGTTGAAGCCCTTAGTATTGGCGCCAATCTTTGCAACGAGATCACCTAATTTTGCCATTTGTCCTTATCGCGTTTTTTAATTCGTTCTAAACTTGCCTTTAATTCCTTTCTTGTTGGCGCTTCCTTTGTGTTTTTTTCCCAAGGGAATCGCAGTAATTTTTGCGGTGTTAATCGTTTTCCCTTCGAAATATGCGGTTGCAATAATACCGCGCTTTGCCATCTAACGCGCTCCCATTCTTCGCGCTGATCCGATTCGATTAATTTACGTTTGCCACGAACCGCCGCGTTAAATTCTTCGAACGTCATTGAATAAAAAGAAATCGGGCTAAGGCCGCATTGCCCCAACCCGATTTCAAATAATTCATTCCATGTTAAAACGCCGTTCTTTGTTACGTTTTTTTTTCTTCGTCGGATTCATCGGCTAACACTTCGGTGAATTCTTTCATGTCTTTCACCTCCACGTTATCATAAATCCAATTCAAAGAAATACGTTTAACATCTTCGCCTTCGTATTTCAATCCCGCTTCGATTCCCACTAGCATCAAATACGCCATGTGTTCAATTCGTTGCCCGGCGCCCGCGTGCATATTTAGCGACGTGATGCCCTCGGCTTTGAATTTATTATCGAACTTATGCATTGCGCCCAATGTTAGGCGAAACGGGAACGATTCCCCATTTAATTCTATTGTTTTGGTCATTTTTACGTGTTTTGAATTAACTGATTGTTTCGTATACTAAAGCTCCGGTACCTTCGAATGAAACTGAATAAGTTACATTGTCCTCGGTTCCGGCGTTCATTTCTAACGATGAAATTCTAGCCTCGCAGTTGAAACGGCGGTCGCCACTTTCTTCGGTGCTGAATAATAAAAATACTTTGCTTCTCGCGTTGAACGCCGTAAACAAATCGTCGATGTTGTTTGTGTCATCCTCAGCGTGTAAGTGTGAACTCGACAACGTGAACGATCTAAGCCCTTCCAATAATTCACGGTATCCGCTTGAATCTTTCGTGGTAATATCGCGCGCGTCCTCAGACATTGAAATTGAACACTCCGTTGCTCTAGCAAGTAAAACTTCCGAGTCGTTCGTAGTTGAAAAATAAACGGCCAAATCAGTACCGTTCATTACGTTTGTTGTTTGTGCCATTTATTTATTTTTTATCCGTTGCCGGTGTTTTTTTCGGCTTCGGCTTAGGTGCTTCCGCCATTTTATTAAGATATTCAGATGGATCGCAAGCGTTCCCCCGTTCGATTAATTTTTTTCCGTATTCATTGGCGACGGTTATTTTATCGCCTTTTTTCCAACGCTTGCCCTTTATCGCTTTTAATACTTTTAAAACCATGCCGTAAATATACGAAATTTTATGATCACCTTTTCACCCGGAAAACGTAGGTTTGCTCATTCTCGTATCGTTTCGTAAACGGGTTAAAATCGGTATCCTCGTCTTGGTATTGTACGCCGTTTAACTCAATGCCGTAATACGTGCCGTGTGCTACCCGATCCAAATCGGCCCGAACCTTCGCGCTTAAATCCGCTAACGTGGCGACCGACTTCGAATAAATACGGATATTTACGTCGACTTCGTCTAACGTTGACGCGCCGCTTTTCGTGTCGCTCGGTGTGTTATTACGAATCGAATAAACGATATAATCGTCTCCGGTTTCGTTTTTTGCAAAATCCGGTTGTGGACTCGTTGCCGTCGTTCCGTTTTCTAATATTCCTTTTATGGCTTTTCCTAGGTTAATCATTTCATATAACTATTAAACTCGCGACGATACCCCGCAATCTGTTGCGCCTTCATTATTTTATGCGTTCGCTTCATCGCCTTCGTGAATAAACCTTTGTATTTTGTGTTGTGGCTTTTTTCGCTTCCAACGTGGCCGCCTTCCGTAATCGCGGCGAACCAACCATCTTGTCGACTGTGAGCCGATACAGTTCCATTAATACTAGCACGCGGCCCGGCAAAAACCATGTTAGAATGTCCTCGCGCCGTCCAACTTCCAACGGAACGATATAGCCGCCCAGGCTCAACGGTAAAATCTTTTTGACCGTTTTTCCAAATAATAACCGGCCTTTTCGATTGCCCTATTTTAGAACGTGCCGCTTTTACATAGGCTTTTGTCGCTTTCCTATTTATCGAACGCATTTTTTTCGCATTCTTTTCGCCGAACTGAGCGCAGTACATTACGCGTTTATAAAACTTATTTAAGGAACGTTTATCGAATTCAATTTCAACCATCTTGGACGCCTTTTAAAACCGCGTGCAATTTCATAAATCTGTTTCGCGTGTAGTGTGTTTCTTCAACGGTTTGAATTTCATACGTATCACTTTTATAAACGATCACATCATCCGGGCCGACGTCGGTACGGTATCGAATCGTAAAAATCAATTTACGTATTGGAAACTCCGTTTCCGATTTCGCCGGTTCGGATCCGCCGCGCGTGTCTATATTCGCCCACACTTCGGCAATCTGTGAAAATCCATCAACACGTTCACCAAAATCGTTCACCGTCGGAACCATTTGATTAAGTGTAATTCGTCTATCTAGCCTACCGATTCTCATACGAAATAAACGTTTCGGTACGGTGATAACAATGCTTTAATTCCGTTCGGTAGTTCCTTACTTACTACGGTTCCGACAATGAAATTTTCCCTTTGATCGTAATATTGAGAAAGCAATAAACGAACCGCGTGTTTAATCGCGTGCGGTAAGCCTGACGCTTTAACGCCAACGTTGCAAGTTATTGTTACCGGTTGCGCTCGGTAATCATAAACACTCGGCAAAGGTTGTTTAAAAAATATTTTCGGTTGTGTCGGGCTTCCCGCCTCGAACCAATATAGCGACGAATCCAAAGTTTTTTCAACGTTCCCTTGATCAAAATATTTTATACTTCTGATCGATGTTAACGGGCCAACGGGTAAATTCGTATTAATAAAATCCGGTAAATAAAACTCAAAATCTGTAATCGTAACCATTGCTCGGCCAATATAACTTTGAACCGCTCCAACTGAAACGTTAATCAACGAGGTTATCAACGCATCTTCGTCATCACTATCAACACGTAACCACGTTTTCGCGTCGGCCAAAGGTAAGACGCTCGTCCCCGTTACGCTCATTAAACTTGTTCTTTCAAATGTTACCCGCATAATTTAAAAATAAAAAAAACGCCGGCCGATGCAATACCGACCGGCGTTTTAAATTTAACCTTTGTTTATTACGATGCCGTAATTCCGTTCTCGAATGCAAACGCCGCCGGTTGTGTAAGATTGAAATCAATAAATTGATTCATTGTTATCTCAACTTGTGCGTGATTCTTACTGCTAAATGGATCGACAACAATGTCTATGGCCCCGAAGTAACATAAAATAGCGTTTGACCAATCACCAAATACCGCTTGACCAACGTTTGAAGACGCATCCGCCAAGTATGGCGTTTTGTGATAGTTATATCCTCTGATCGTGTTATTCATGTTATCGATCAATGCACTAACACCCGCAACGTTAACCGCTTTAGAAATGTACTCGTAAGCCGATGGCGAAAGTACAAAACGCGCGTTAGGCGTTAAGCCTGAATCTTCTAATACCGCCGATTCTAGTGCCGCAATGATTGCCGCATAATCAGCCGTATCAGCCGCCGCGATGTCATTAACTCCGGTGATTCCCGTGATTCCGGTTATTCCCGTTCCGCCCGTGAAGATGTCAGAAAGAACCTTTCTTTCGTGTCCTCTTCTCAACGCGTTAGCGATAATGTTTTCAACGTCGCCCGTTGCTTGGTACATTAACTGTTTTGAAAACTTCGTGGTATTAGCGTAACGCTTCGGAGAAAGTGTTAACTCATCCAAGTTCATACCTGAAGCCGCATCATCATCCACTTCGCCTTCAGCCGTTGCCGTCGCTTTGTCGTGTTCTCTTGGGAACTGAACGTTTCCGGTCAAACCTCTAAGAACTTGTGTACCCCATGCTTCAACTTCTAGCGGTGCAGTCAATCCTTCGATAAACGCCCCTACTTCCGTAGCAACAAATCCGGCGCCTTCGCCCGTTGTTTGAAAATTATCTTCTGCTCCGGTACGTTGGAACGATGCCGGGATAACAATCCCTTGGCCGTGGTGTCCTTGTCTTGCGGCCTCTTGCTTCATTTCAGAAGCTACACCGTTCAAACCTTTACCATCCATCAAATCACGAACGCTTTCAGTAATAGAAAACCCTTTTTTCATTTCTGAAATTTCGTTTTCTTCGCTCTTTGACGCCGCACCCGCAACCGCGCGCGCTTTCAACATCGCTTCGGCTTTTTCTTTCAATTCGATGCTTTTACTTGTTTCGTCGATTTTACCGACTAGTTCTTCAAATCTCACTTTTTGCACGTCGTCCATTTCGGTCAAAACGTTCAAATCGTTCAATTCGTTTTCCATCGCTTTACGCGACGCTTTCAAATCATTCAGATTCATTTTATTCGCTTTATTAGATTTAGTAATCGGTTCCGCGTCGCGCGCAACCATGTCTTTATTTTCTTCAATAATTGTTTCATTTCCTAAAATTTCAACGTCGGTCGTGGCGCTCCTTACTGAACTACGCGGATCAGCCGGCACCGGTGCAATACTAACTTCCAACGGTTCCCAACTCGTGGCCATGTACGTCGGTGTATCGCCGGAACGGTCTGTTATTGTGTACTCGTGAACACGATACCCAACCGAAACGCCCGAAATAATACCGTCGCGTACTTTCATCCAAGTATTATCTACGTCCGGGGTTTTCGCAAATCTCAAAACCGCAACGCCGTGGCCGTCCTCTAATCGTGCCGCCTCAACTTTTCCAAGAACGCCATCCGTCCCGGTGTTCATGTGGTTATTCAAAACCGGGGCCGTTCCGTTTGTCATTCGCTCCATTCTAACATGATCCGGCGAAAAACTTAACACCTCATTAAAATACGTGTTATTCTGACCATCAAAACGCTGAACCGGGTACGTAGTTCCAAATGTAACCTCGACCGTTCTATTTTCTTCGTTCACACTTGAAACAACCGGGGCCGCTTCGCGTGTTTCAATTTTTTTATTTTCCATACTTTCCAAGTTTTTACCGTAACCGCTCCCGGTTGCAACGTTATGATTTTCACAAGCCATGTAAACCGTCTCCCCGTTCAATTCGTGGGTGTGACTTCCAACACACCCGATTTTTTCAGCGTGTGCTTCGGCTTCGGCCTTCGTGCTAAATACCGGTTCGCCGTCAACCATTCCAACCTGGGCGCGTTCGTCTTCGTCTTTACTTCTCAGCGGATGGCCTTCCGGAAATAAATCCGTGTCGTGCTTTCCGCTTCTAAATTTTTCATTTTTCATAGCATATAAAAAACTATTTATTCGTGCATACGCCCACTGTTCCGGACTGTTTACCGTCGGTCTAACGCTTTCCGGGTTCGTTTTATATGCACCAATTCCACGTTTAAAAACTTCGGCCAACATCGGCAACGTTGCGCGGTGTGTCTTTCTATCTTCGTCCTCGTTGTATTCGTCAACCTTATTACGAATACCTTCGGCAATCGCTTCACTTAAATCGTCATCCCATGCGCGGGCCTTGTCGTCAATCTTCGCCTTCAATTCGTTAATAACGCTTTTCATTTTCGCCATTCCCAAAACGCCAACGGTTCCCCATTTTATTTGAGCAACCAACCCCGCAACGTTTGAAACGTTCGGAGCTTCGTCGGTTAGGTGTGCGCCATCTCTAAAATGTCGGGCGCTCCATGCTTCACGTTCACGAATCCAATCCAACACCGCCGGCGCGTCGTCACCTTCCAACGCCCGGCCCCATAATTTATAGGCATCATTCCCGCGGATGTTTCCGCCCGCCGCCCAAATATCGGGATAATCCGATTTTAATTTTTCAGCGTAATCGCGATCAAATCGCTCATATCCGCTATTTCGTAAACTAACGGCCATATCATCTCCTTTCGTTGGAAAATCAGATACCGCCATCACTAATTTTTTTCGAATACGCTTCTAACTCCGTCAACGCGATTTGATTAACTTGAACCGTATGAACGTCGCCGCCTTGTATCGCGTTCATCCTTTCCTTCGCTCTTACTTCGTTACGATTCATTACGCCGTTAATCAACATTTTATCGTAAAACGCTGAACGTGCCGCCATATCGCCGCGCATCAATTCGTCTAAATCGTGGCGGAATCCAACCGCCGCGCGATCGGTGCGATTCAACAATTTCAAATTGTATTCGTTTTCCAACTTCGCCGCGATCGGTGCAATACATTGATTCACAAACGCACGGGCTTGGTTTTCATAATCGCCGTAACTCGACGAACCTAAACCAACCATCGCCGGCGGAATGTTAAAAATCCTACAAATCTCCTCGGCTTCGTGCTTCCGTGCGTCGGTGTTTTGTGCCTTGTCCGGTTCAACTCCAAAACGATGGTATTTCATTCCGAACGGCATCATTCGAGTCTGTTTCCCCGCTTGACGTTCCCACGTATCTAACAACGTGTTAATCTGTTCGGCTTCCAATGGTTCGTCGCTCGTTAACAATCCATTCATAACGCCGCCGCCATCGAAAAACTTCGCCGCGTAAAATTGTGCCGCTTTGAATAAACCTAAACTTTCGGCGTTTAATTCTATCGGGCTTTTCCTTAATATCGCCGGCACGATAATCAAATCATCCGGCATTATATATTCATCCTCGCCGATTTGGTAAACTTCGGCCCCTTCGATTTCACCCGGCTTTACTTTATTACTGTGGAGCAATTCCAAGTTTAAAACGTCGCCGGTTCTTTTATCTCTGATTATTCGAGCGTAACCAACGCCGTATAAATACGACATCGCTATTAACGACTGTTTAAATTCGTTCGCCGTGCCTTTGTTATCCGGTGAAACGTTTAGAAGATAATTCGAAATATTATCAACGCGTTCGAATCCGCCTTCGGTGCGGTGTGCGTTAACCGGTAGCATCGCAACCGTTGACGCGATTTTATTAATACATGAATATACGACGCTCAACTGCATCGCATTGTTTGGCCCTATTTGTTGGCCGCTATTCGTTTCGCGGCCAAGACCTAAATTCATCCAAAAATTTTTCGTGCCGGTATAGCCGACGGACTGCCGGATATTATTACCGCTGAATAAATCGCGCACGCGATCAATAAAACCCATGATGCAAATATAACTAAAAATCTAAACCTAACACGGTGAAACTTTTACCGCCTTTAGGTTGAGATCCTCTATAATCTAAATATTGCCCCAACGCCATAACCGCCGCAACGATTCCATCAACTTTTTGGTGCTGCTTGTTTTTGTTTTTTATGATTTTAATATCGCCGGCCGGCGTTTGCGTTATTATCACGCATTGCATCTGCCAACGCAAGCACGCGTTCCCGTCGTGGATAATTTCACCGTTCAAAATTTTACGTTCAAATTCTTTTGTTGGGTGCGACATACTAACAAAACCTTGTCCGAATTCGACAACCTCGATTTTACTTTCATGCAATTCGCTCGCAATATATCCGGACAAATGCCGGTCGAATGCTAATTGCCTCATGTCGTAATTTTTCGAAAACTCGCGAATATAATCGAGAATATATTTATGATCGGTCGCGTTTCCCGGTGTTATTGATACGCTACCTTCGTCCCGAAATTGGATGTAATCAACGCCGGCGCTTAACTTTTTATTTCGGGCCATTTCAGAATTTACGAAATGGTGAACCTTCAAATAATATTTTCCGTTCGGTTCGTCAACCCACAACGCCGCGAACGCACACAAATCGCGAACACTCGCCAAATCTAAACCCGTCCAACACGGTAACTTTTTCAACTTACTTTCGTCAAACGTGCCGGCGCATTTCATCCACGTATCGTTGTCGATCCAACTGTCTAACGATTGCGTCCAAATATTTAAATGCAAGTTTTTAAACGTGTTAATATATGACGGCATATTTACCGCCTTTTCGTATTCGATGCGGAAATTTTTTTCTGTTAAAAACGAACCCAAAGCCGGATTTGCTTTTTTCCATACCTCCGGATCATGCCAATCATCTTCTAAACTTGCCTCGAATAACACCGACAAAAAACGATCGTCGACGACTAAACCCGAATCAACCGAACGCGCGTATTCTAGCATTTCGTAACATAATGACTCCGTGTCCGTTCCGGCCGTCGTCATCACAAACGTGATCGGTTGTTCCCTGGACAATTGCGAAGATGTCAAAACATCAAAAAGATTACGATTCGGTTGGGTGTGTAACTCATCGAACAAAATCGCGTGCGCGTTGAATCCGTGTTTTGTACGTGCGTCGGCGCTCAGTACCTCCACATAACTACGTTTTTCGGGGTACCTTAATTCGTTCCGGTAAATCTTGGAACGCTTCGACATCAATTCAGACGCGCCAACCATGTACGACATGGCCTTATATATTAGCCGGGCTTGTCCTTTTTCGCCGGCCGCCGTGTAAATTTGGGCCGCTTCTTCGCCGTCTTGGAATAATATCGATAACGCAATCGCTGCGGTTAATGTTGTTTTGGCATTCTTACGCGGAATAACTTCGAAAACCATACGGTAACGCCTTAGTCCCGTTTCGCGCTCTTTCCATCCAAAGGCCGGGTATATTATCCGCTCCTTTTGCCAATCGTCTAAAACCATCAATTCGCCGGCCTTCGATCCCTCCGGGTAACGGCAATGGTTTTCGATAAACTCAACGCGAAATAATGCTTCACGCCAATCAAAATAAAACCCGTCGGAATGCGGTTCGGTTTGTTTTACTACGCGCTGAACCCATTCCGGGGCGCCTTCTTTATCGTAGTAAATCCTCGCCATCATCTTGAATTTCTTCGTCCCTTACGTATTTAATCAACCGCCCGAACATGGTGTTCTTTTGCGTCCTCAACTTGGATAACATATTGTGTTGCGGGTATAGCTTCCACAGTTTCTCACCGGCGCGGTTTTCGACTTCGTAGGCCGTCCCGTGTTTATCGACGAACTCCTGAAGCATTTCTTCTTCACTACAAATATTCGCATATGTTCGCACCATTTCATCGAATGCGGCGTGTTCCATTTTTTCGCTTGGGAACGATTTTTTCAATCGGTTGTAATGCTTTAGTGCCGATTTATTCATAATCTTGTGTTTTGGTGTATGGCAAAAATACCAAAATAATGAATATCCGTTTTAAAAAGCGTGGGAAACGGCCTCCCTTTTATCCCTC
>Ga0187218_1000092_pt1 | contig 24428 bp, 32 predicted proteins | sample 14SPOviralmetaG_FD_130167 | JGI IMG/M metagenome (GOLD analysis project Ga0187218, IMG submission 130167) | Marine viral communities from the oligotrophic San Pedro Time Series (SPOT) site, San Pedro Channel, CA, USA - 14 SPOT_SRF_2010-08-11... | ecosystem: Environmental > Aquatic > Marine >...
ACAACAATTCAAGATGATATTGGATTAGATTTTACTTTTTCTAATTCAAATATTACAAAAAGTATTACACAAGGAAGTTTAGGAACTACTCAAACAAATATTAATAATGCTGGTAAAACAAATATTCAAGTATTTAAACCAGGAAGTATTAGTGCTGATTATAATAAAAGTTTTGTTGGTTTTGTCCCAACATTACCTGGTGCTGTAAATACAATAGCTGATGTAATAGAAAATGTTAATACAAATATAACTGATTGGACTATTGAAAAAGATCAACCAGTTGCTAATCAAATTAGATTTACTTCAGTTGCTGATGCACATTTTAGTGATTTATATAAATTAACTGTAACTAATAATTCAGCTACTGGAACAACAATAGGTAATTTTTCAACAGGTGTAGGTAATGCTACAATTATTGAAGCAGGTTCATCTGTTCCAAATTATTATGGTTTAAGATCTGTAATTTTAGCTAATAAAGATGTATTTTCAAATACACCAACAGATTATTCTTGGTTTGAAACTACTAAAAATAATTTAAATACTATATTTCCAGGATATAAAGTAGATGCTTTAAAAACTCCAGAATTTGCTTTTGATGGTATAACTGGAAGTACTCCTAGATTAGTAGATGGATATTTTGCTATAACAGCTAATTCTAATGGTCAATATGTTATTGATACTGATGCAGTTACTTCTACTGAAATATCTAATATACCAGTTGATCAATCAGCTAATACAATAAATGGATCTGAAATGGTTTATTTTTCTACTAAATTATATTTAGCATACAGAGTAAATAATGACAGTGAAATTACTGCTTTGTCACTAGGAGCTTCAAATTCTGGTGCAACAATTTATACAAATCCAGGAACTACTTATTCAATTACAGATAGTGCAGGTGATGCTTTAATTGCATCTTATATCTATAAATGGAGCGGTACAGCTTGGGTTAAAGAAACTTAATAAACAAAAATATATGTCCATAGATATATATTTACTCATAACTAACCTACAGGAGATAATATGAGAATATCAAACATACAAAATTACTTAGGGGGAGCAGATAATATTATTGCTCGAGAAATATCCGAAGGTAATCAATTTTTATTATCAATAGAAGATGGCACTATAGATTTTAGTTCTGCATCTACTACTTTTGATATTAAGGCTGATTTATTTGAAGCCACTGTTACAAGAAAAAGAGGATCTATTACAATTGATTCATTATCGGCAGTTGGAGGTTCAAACCAACATACTTATACAAAAGCAGAATTAGTATATAATACTAGTACTGCTGGTAAATTTGAACTATTGGTTCCAAGTACATTATTATCAGATCAAGGAAGTTATACTTCTACACCTAATGATACATCACCATATATTGTGGTTATGAAAGTACAATGGGCTGCAGGTACTCCTGAAGTTAAAAATTCAATTAGGTTTGTATTTGTAATAAGATACCAACCTCAATAAGGAATAAAATAATATGACAATTAAAATAGATGGAACAACTTCAACTATAACTGTTTCAAAACAAACAGGTCCAACAGGACCAGCCGGTCCAGAGGGACAAAAAGGTGATACTGGTGCTCAAGGTACACAAGGTATTCAAGGTGTACAAGGTTTATTAGGACCAACTGGTAATAAAGGAGATCAAGGTACACAAGGTATTCAAGGTATTGTTGGTCCAACAGGTCCACAAGGTTCAACAGGTCCGCAGGGGCCTGCAGGTACGGTAAATACTAGTACAGTAAATGGACTTATTGATACACGTGTAAACAAATCATTTGTTGATGCTTTAAATGTTGATGCAGATACTTTAGATGGTGTTAATAGTACAGCATTTGAACAAATTGCTAATAAAAATCAAAATAATGGATATGCTGGTTTAGATAGTGCTGGTAAAGTTCCAACTGCACAATTACCTAGTTATGTAGATGATGTAGAAGAATATGCTAATTTTGCTGCATTTCCAGGAACAGGTGAAACAGGTAAAATATATATTGCTATTGATACAGGAGATGTTTATAGATGGTCAGGAAGTGCATATGTACAAATTAATGATGCTGTAACTTCTGCTGATCAAGCAACAAAATTAGCAACTGCTAGAAATATTGTTTTAACAGGTCCAATTACTGGAACTGCTAGTTTTGATGGTACTGCTAATGCTAATATTTCAACTACATTAGATATATCTTCTAAATCAACTTCTGATTTATCTGAAGGATCTAATAAATATTATACTGATGCTAGAGTTCAAACAAAAATTGATGCCAATTCAGCTGGTTTTATAACAGCAAGTTCATCAAGTGCACTTACAAATAAAACTGGTGCTATATCACAATGGACAAATGATGCAGGTTATTTAACTTCAGAATCAGATAGTCAAACACTTTCATTTAGTTCACCAAATATAAGTATTACAGGTGGTAATAGTATTAATATTAGTGCATTAACTACTGGATTAATTACAGCAAGTTCAAATGATACATTAACAAATAAATCAGGTAACATTTCAATGTTTACTAATGATGCTGGATATATTACATCACAAACTGATTCACAAACATTATCATTTAGCAATCCAAATTTATCTATATCAAGTGGTAATTCTGTAGATTTAAGTGCATTAACTCCGTCTTCATTGGCATTTAGTGCAATTACTTCAACACCAACTACATTAAGTGGATATGGAATAACAGATTCATTGGTATTAGGTACAAGCTCTACAACTGCACTTGCAGGTAATACTGCGTTGTTTGATGGAGTCTTTGCTAGTTTAACAAGTAAACCAACTACATTATCAGGTTATGGAATAACTGATGGATATACTAACGCTAATGCTGTATCCGCTGTTGTTGCATCTGATTTAGATATGGGTGGTAATAAAGTTTTATTTGCTAATATGTATTCTAATGAAGCCAGTTTGCCAAATGCTACTACTTATCACGGTATGTTTGCTCATGTTCATGGTACAGGAAAGGGTTATTTTGCACATGGTGGTAATTGGATTAAGTTAATAGATGAAACAAGTTCTACAACTACTAATTTAACTGAAGGTACTAATTTATATTATACTGATGCAAGGGTTGATGCTAGAATAGCTGCTGGAGGTTCTAATCCAACAATTAGTTCTATTTCTCCAACTACAATAGGTAATTCTGCATCTACAATTACAGTTACAGGATCTAATTTTGATGTTGGTTCACAAGTAGAATTTATAAATACTTCTACTGGTATTTGGTATCCTGCTACAACAATTGTATATAATAATAGTACATCATTAACTGTTACAATTACTTTATCTGTGGATGCTCAATATAGAATGAGGGTTGAAAATGGAACTGGTAAAGCAGTTATATCAAGTGCTAATATTTTAACTGTATCTGATGCACCTACATGGTCAACAAGTGCAGGTAGTTTAGGTTCTTTTGCTGGTAATTTTTCTGGTACAATTGCAACTCTTTCGGCTTCTTCAGATAGTGCTGTAACATTTAGTGAAGTTGGATCTAATTTATCCGGTGCTAATGTTACTTTATCTTCTGCTGGTGTTTTAACTACTACAGACTTTGGTGGTTCATCAACAAGTCCAACAACATACAATTTTACAATTAGGGTAACCGATGCTGAAGCTCAAACGGCTGATAGATCATTTAGCTTTGCTTCAACATTTGGTGCTACAGGAGGCGGACAGTTCAATTAATGAATAAAATTAAAAAAGGAATAAAAAATATAATGAAAAAAATTAAAAATATAATTAAAGAAATAGCGGGGGTTAAGTAATGGCTACATATTTATCAAGAGATGTTACTAAAGATAGTGGAACAGCTATAACTAAACTTACTTTTAGTGCTTGGATTAAAAGAAGTAAATTAGGAGAAGCAGAAATATTTAATGCTTATCAATTATCTAGTTATTATACAGATTTTTATTTTGATTCTAGCGATAGATTAAATCTTTATAGTTGGATTGGTTCTTCAGAACAAATTTGGGTGCAAGGTCATAAAAAATTTAGAGATGTTAATGCTTGGTATCATATTGTTTTATCAGTTGATACTACACAATCTACTGCTTCAGATAGAGTTAAATTTTATGTAAATGGAGAACTGCTAACTTCTATGAACTCTACAGTTTATCCTTCACAAAATTCTTCTATTGGTCAATTTAATGATACAGGGGCAATTTTATTTGTAGGAAATTCTCCTGCAAGAACAGAGTTTCTTGGTTCAATGTCGCATATTCATTACACACCTTATACAGCTTATGACGCAACACCATTTGGAGAAACAGATAGCACAACTGGAGAATGGAAAATTAAAACTTCTCCATCAGTTACTTATAGTAGTGTAGGTTGGTTTGTTTTAAAAGATGGTAATTCAGTTACAGACCAATCTGGTAATAGTAATAACTTAAGTATTAATGCAGGTGCACTTACAAAAACAGAATCGTCACCAAGCAATGTTTTTGCTACATTAAATCCTTTAACTATTGAGAATAACCCATCTGCAAAATACATTTCATTAAGTAATGGAAATAATACAGCAACAGGTAATAATGCAGCTAATAATGGAAATGGTTATAGTACAATAGGTGTAAATTCTGGTAAATTTTATTGTGAAATGAAAGTAACTGGATTGTACACAAATAGTAGCTATCCAGATATTGGAGTTATAAATGAAGATGGTATTGTACGAACTAATACTGGAACTGGACAAATGACCGATAAAGGGGGTATTGCTATTAAACCTAATGGAAAACTGTATGTAAATGGTGTAGATACAAGTTGGAGTGGTGGCACTTTTTCAGTAAATACTATCATTAATATAGCTATGGATTTAGATAATGGTGCTATTTATTTTGGTTATAATGGTGTATGGAAAAATTCTGGCGACCCTACAAGTGGTTCTTCAAGAACAGGTGCAGCAAGTACATTTACACCAAGTAGTTTATTATATTTTATGGGTACATCAGTTTATCAAAGTTCAAGTGTAGTACAAGCAAACTTCGGTAATGGCTACTTCGGAACTACAGCAGTATCTTCAGCAGGAACTAATGCAAGCGGTAACGGTATTTTTGAATACGACGTACCAACGGGCTTTACGGCCTTATCTACGAAAGGATTAAACTTATAATGGCATACACAACAATTAATAAATCTACAGATTATTTTAATACTAAACTTTATACTGGTAATAATTCAGCAGGTCATGCAATTACAGGAGTTGGATTTCAACCAGATTGGACATGGATAAAATCTACAGATGGTACTTATAATCATCACACTTTTGATGCAATTAGAGGTGTAACAAAAAGTATTACTACAAATGAAAATGCAGCCGAAACTACTATATCTGGTCTTACTGCTTTTGGAACAGATGGTTTTACTTTAGGTTCAAATGCACAATGTAATAGTGGTGGTCCATTCGTATCATGGAACTGGAAAGCAGGAACAACTGCTATCCCTTCTGGAAGTACAACTGACCCTTTGGGAGTTAGTATTAATACAACATCTGGTTTTGGTATTTATAAAATTACTTCTCCTGCAAGTGGTAGTTATGTTTTAAAACATGGTTTAGGTAAAAAACCAAAAATGGTTATTGTAAAAGATTTAGAAGCAAGTCAAAAATGGATGGTTTGGTCTGATACTTTTTCAAATGCTACTAATGATTATATAAAACTAAATTCTACAGATGCAAAAGCTACTTATTCTACTTGTTGGGGTACAATGAACTCAACTGATTGTACCATTTCTGTTGGTGGAACTTTAGATGCTAACAACGACCATGTAGTTTATATTTTTACTGATACAACTGGTTATAGCAAGTTTGGTTCTTATACAGGTAATGGAAATGCTGATGGAACATTTGTTTACACAGGATTTAAACCTGCTTGGATTATGTATAAAAATTCTGGTTATACTGGAGCATGGATAATGTATGATAATAAAAGAGACCCACATAATTTAATAGATACAAGATTAGAAGCACAAGGTGACTTTGCAGAATCTACTTCATCAAGTAAATCTTTAGATTTTTTAAGTAATGGTTTTAAAATGAGAGGTGTAGATAATGCACAAAGTAACTGGGACGGAAACACATACATCTACATGGCATTTGCAGAAGCACCCCTAGTAGGAACTAACAACATACCATGTACAGCGAGATAATTTATGTGGTTTAGCGCTTTAAAATTAGGTGTTAATGCCGCCTCGCACATTTATAAGAAGCGGCAAGAAACCAAAATGGCTATGGCAGATGCACAACATATGCATGCTTCTAAAATGGCTAAGGGGGAAAGTGAATATCAGGGAAAATTATTGGAGGCAAGACAATCGGATTGGAAAGACGAATTTGTTTTAATTATTCTTTCGGCTCCAATTTTAATCTTGGCATGGGCAGTGGTATCGGATGATCCAACTGCTATGGATAAGATAAAATTATTCTTTGAATATTTTTCTGAGTTACCTAAATGGTTTACCAATTTATGGATCCTAGTAGTTGCCAGTATATATGGTATAAAGGGTACACAAATATTTAAAGGTGGTAAAAAATAAAATTTAAAATTATAGGGTGGTATAAAATCCACCCTGTAATTATTCGAAATATTTTTTAATCATTTCTAATTGATCATCATATTTAGATATTATTTCTAATTCTTTTTCTATAGTTTCTACAATATCAGGATGCTCTGCTATTCCTGAAGATTTTTGTAATAATAAAATTACATTTGCTTTATGTTTTTCTATATGCCCTTTAGCATGGGCCTTTAATGCTAATATTAATTGTTCCATCATATTTATACTTTATACATTGTATATTTAACAGTTAATTCCTCACCTTTTTTAATTAGTCTATTCGTGACTAAATGAGTTTCTTCATGATATATACAATCTTCCCTTTCTTTAATACAATTTGGTTTATTACTATGATTAATAAATCCACCTAATGGTGTCCTAATAGTATGATTAAATTCAGTTACATGATGCATCATACCTAAATTAGTATTTTTCTTTATATCTTTAGTAGCAAATAATCCTAATCCTTCAATGTTTGATTTTTTTATTGTTAATGAATCAGGTAACGGTTTATACTTTTTTGTTTTCATATATCTTTCTTTATGAGCCTTTTTAACAGGTTGCTCAGCTGCTTCGGTTTACTAGTAGTGATGTAGGCCGAGAGAGGAAAAGCCTATTGCTCATCCACCTACCATTGTCTGTTAGCTGTTGCCTATAAGGACTTACTTGCAGTTCTAACTTCTAACCGAAACTGGTTATAACACTTCTTTAAAAGCTAAATTACTTTCATTATAATTTAATCTTCCTGTGTTTACATTATAAACTGCTTGTCCACACATACCAGTATCACCACTAAATCTAGATTTTAATACAGCAAATTTAACTATATTTCTATCAGATCTTTCAACTGCCATCATATTTCTAGCAAAACCTATAATGTCAAAGCTTATTTGTTTTATACTTCCAGATCCTTTTATAGAATCTAAATTAGGCATAACACCTTCTTCAAATGATTTACCTTCTCCAGAACTTTTTCTTAAATGAGAAATTAAAGTTAAATGAATATTATACCTTTTAACTATTTTTAATAAAGACGACATAACTTTATCAACAGCTTCATTTCCTGTTGCACCATCAACACCTTCACTAACAGCAATTGTAATATGATCAAGTATTAAATAATTACAGCCTAAAGCCGCTAAATATTCAATCCTATCCAATAAAGAACTATCAGCTACAGATCCTTGATGATCTAATAATATTAATCTTTCGTCTTTAAATACTTTATCATAACCAATTCTAGCTTCTTCATCAGTTACATCACCAGGCATTCTAATATTTTTATTAATAGACATACCAATTAATTTAGTTGCTGTATCACCAATAGATTCTTCTAAAGATATTAAACCAATTTTATCTTCAGTTTTATCTAATAAATTTAAAATAGTTTCTTTAACAACTGTTGATTTACCTGAACCTGTACCAGATGTAAATAAAGTAATTTCACCTAATCTCATTCCAAATAACTTATCATTTAAACCTTTTAAACAATCAGGATAAGCAATTGATTTAACTTCAGATCTTTCTTTAAATGCTTGCCATATTTTTTCACCAGTTATAAATGCATCAGGTTTATATACTTTAGCACCCCATACATCTTGTAAATATTCATCAATTAAATCTTTTGATAAAGCATCATTAGCATCTTTATGAACACTATTTACAATATGTGCTTTACCAGGTTTAATAATATGTGCAACATCTTTTGAAGCCTCAATACCAAATTCATCATTATCAAATGCAATAAATACTTTTTCATATTTATTAACAAAGTCTAAATTAGATGCAATATTTCTTCTAGCACTTTGGGCTCCATTAACAATTGATACAACATCAAACTGAGCTTTAGCTTTTGTAAGCATTTCTAATATTGATAAACAATCTATTTCACCTTCAGTAATAACTAAGTTTTTTCTTTTACCACTATTACATTGGTTAAATAACTCAGGTACTTCTGCTTTACCGATACTCCTAAAGTCTTTGGTAGCAACTATTCTTTTTTTATATGCTTTAATTTTTTTATTTACTGTTATAGGATAAAAATGACTGATAATATTTCTTTTATCATCATATTCTATTTTAACACCAGCATTATATAAAACTTTTTTGGATATACCCCTAATTGAATCTACCGGAAGTTGTTCTATTTCATCCAAAGTTAATTGTGATTGTACAACATTAAATTCAATATTTGTATCTTCTGTTCCAGATGCAGTACTTTTTCTACAACTAAAACAATATGTAGATCCATCAGAATAAACAGCATTTGCATCTGATGATCCACAAGGCTCACAGCTTGTATGTTTTATAAATGTTGTGTTTTTACCCATATATTTCCTCTTCTGTTATTTTATATCTTTTTGCAGCCCATTTAACAAACTTTTTAATATCTCTACCATTAGCAGAAGTCATCATTAAATTTGCTATATTTGTTACAAATTCTACATTACCTTTTATATATCCTAATCTTGGATTAACCCGATCTAATGTTGGACTTAATTTACCTAAATTAATATTAGATACTTTCATTTTATAACCAAGAATAGGACATATACAATTTTTAGGAAAAATACTTTCCAAATAATTTGATGATAAATTAAATGGTAAATTTTTAATCCTAGCACGTCTTTTAGAAGCTTTACAAGCTGTAACAGCAATACCTCTAATAGATTGATTATATTTTTTTTGATTAAATGCCATTTATATATTCTCTCCAATATTCTATAGACCATTTAGAATGATCTTTAAAATCTTTTATAAGGTATAACATTGTGCCCATAACATTTAATCTTGAAATAAAATCATCTGGATAATGTGTTTTATAAGCTTTAATTACAGCTTCAAATTGTTCATTTAAGTTTTTATCTTTTAATATTTTATTAGCTTTTACAGGACCAACACCTTCAATGCCTGGTATATTATCAACAGCATCACCTGTTAATAATTGTTGATGAAAAAATTCTATACCATCAATTGTAGAAACAGCAGATAAATTATTATATAATAAATTATAAAATAAACCACCAATAGTTTTCCAATCCTTATCTAATGTTATAAGCATATATAATTGATTCTTTTTAATATATTTATATGCTTCAACGGACGCTGTATCATCAGCTTCATAATTAGGTACCATAATTGGGTTATATTTTTTAGCAACATAATCACGGCATTCTAAATAATTATCAGGTTTTTCTCGTCTTTTACCTTTATATTTTAAAAAGTTTTGTTCTATTTCTTTTCTAAAATTACCACCACCTGAAATATGTAAACTATAATCATCACAAGCAGTATTCATTTTTACTTCTTCATATATATTATCAAATGTTTTTCTTACATCTAAATTATCCTTTATGGCTTTATTACAAGCTCTGTATACTAATACATCACCATCAACAATACCAATTATTTTATTAGTGGGTTTCATACCAATTATTTCCTTCTTTAGCATCTCCTGCCATTTGAATATTTAATTCTAATTCTTTAGTAATAAAATCACCAAATGAATAAGATAATATTTCTTTTACTCTTTTAATATTTTCTGGTTTAGTTTGAACTTGAACTTCATCATGAATTAAACCTAACATATCAACATTTAAATTTTCATCTTTAAACATTTTAAAAGCATTAACAACAGCTGATTTAACTGTAATTGCTTCATATGCTTGTAATAAATAATTTAATAATTTAAATGAAGACTCAGCATATATTTTTCTTCCGTCTAATGCTGGAATAAAACCCATACCATCTTTATTTTGTGTTGTATAAAAAAATTTATTTAATCTATTATTTAGTTCCTTTAATCCAGGAAAGGCAACATATAATTTATTTTTAACTTCTCTACCCTTTTCTAGATCTTCAATTCCATTTACCATTTTACCTAATTTAGCAAAACCGGCACCAAAAATTGTAGCATATAATAGGCTCTTAGCTAATTGTCTACTAACACCTACAATGTCTGCTGTTCTTTGGTGTATATCACCATTTAAAACGTGTTCATTTATATCTTTACTATTTAAATAATGACATAATGCTCTAATTTGATTACCAGCACTATCACAACCAACCATAACTTTACCATCATCAGCTGTAAATAATTCTCTCATTTCTTTTCCAAAAAATGAATTAACATTTGGTACATTTACTATTTTAGAATGTCTTTGTCTAAATGTTGGTGTACCTACATTAAATGCTTCAACATAAACACGTCCATTATTTTCTTCAGCTAATTCAATCCAACCTTTTAAAACTGAATGTCTAGATCTTAAACTATAATAATGTAATATTTGTTTACCTAAGTCACCTTGAATAGTATCAACGCTATCAGGGGTTATTTTAGGTTCACCTTTTGGTGTAAATTGTGTTGGTTTCCAACCACTATCTAATAACATACCTCTAACTTGTTCCATATTACCAAGATCAGCTGGTATCATTTCATATCTTTGAAATGTATCATTACTATTCCATTTATGTGTATCATTAGGTTGTATTTCTTCTCCTAAAAATTGAGATAACATTCTACATGTTACTGAACTAAAATTACCATTTCTAATATATTTAGCTGTTTTAGGCTCTTTATCTATAAATACTTTTCTAGGTTTTAACGTTGGATTAACTTTGTCTTCAATTTTTTTCATTTCAAAAGTTAAATATTCATAATGCTTTTTAGCTAATAATAAATTAAACTTCCATTTATTTTTAACTTGTTCAGAACATAATTCAGCAATAGCATGTTCAGTTTGTAATGCCTTTTTATAAGTAGGTCTATTTGCTATAAGTTCATGTGCTTCTTTAACTACATAATTATAAACTTTATGATTTAAATTTACATCTTGTATTGCATAAATTTTCATTGCTTCTGAATATTTATCAAACTCTTTAAAATCACCTTTAGCATCATTTAATAATTTACCAAAATTACCTAATGAATGTTTTCCTTCTCTTCTATAATTATTCATTTGAGATAATAACATTGTATCTATAAATTTAATGTTATTAGGTTTCCAATTTAATAATTTATGTAACACAACATTATCATAAGCAATAATATTATGCCCAATAAGTACTTCTGCTTTATTTAAATATGGTATTAATTCATTTAACGGTTTGCTATCCGGATCATAATCACTAAATGTAATTATTTCATTTGTTTCTATATTTTTAGTAACAGCTATCCAAATATTACTAACTGTATCTATTAAACCGTTTGTTTCAATATCATATATTATTTTCATATTTTAATTTTTCCTTAAAGTAATTATATGCTTGTGCATAAAGCATTTCTTGTGAACTATCATTTTTAAATACTTTTTGAAATTCAACATCATCTAAACCGTGTTCAGATATATGATCATCTCCATTATATCCTGGTCTATTAATACCAACACAAAAACCATATTTATTAATTAATTCTAATTCATTTTTAAACCTAACATCAGGTATAACAATATTTTGTTTTTTACTTTTAATTTTATTTTCTAATACTTTTACCCATATATCTTTATGTAATTCATCTCTAAATGCCATACCAATCTTTTGCATCATATCTCTTGGAGATAAATAAAACCATCCTGGCATAGCCTCTTCTCTAAATATTCTTTCACCTACATCACCAGATAATATTGCTTTATCAATACCAAATGTTTGATGAATAAGATCCTTTATTGGTTGTGCAAATGACATTTTTTCAAATCCAAAACTTGTTTGTAATACATTTGCTACTGTATCTTTTCCTGCACCTTTATATCCTGCAACTCCTATAATCATATTTATTCTCCTTCGTTATAATAAAAATAAGTTTTTTTATCTTGTTCCATACAAGTATGAGCAAATATTGGTTTATTATTATAAGTATAATAACCCCATATATCATAACTACCTGGTTCATAATTTGGATTTTCTTTCCAAACAATTTGTTTCATATAAACATCTTCACAAAATTCACCAGGTGCTACTTTAACAGCTAAATCAATTGAACCACCACTCATAAACCATAATGTTAATATAATTGTTTTCATTAATGAACCGTTTCAACCTTTTTAATTGTATATAAATAATTACAAGGATAATATTTTCTAAATTCCTCATCAATATGAGCCTCTTGAAATATTAATTCTAAATCCTCTTCTTCTAAACCTTTTAAGTCTAATACCATACCAATAGTAATAATTAATTCTATTTTATCAGTATCATTATTCATTAAACCAACTTTTTTACCTTCTAATGGTAAATAATATTTTCTAATTTCAGATTTCTTTTCACCTGATTTAATTAAGTCTAACCATTTTTTATCAATATTAAATGTGTGTAATTTAAACATTTTATCTAACATAATCTCCTATTCTGTAAGGTATAGAATCAGCTGGGCGATTAAACCCAGCCAATACTATTTTATGCTAACTAAATTACGTCTTTATCTGTATCAATTGCAGCAAATTCTAATTTATCTGCATTTTGATATTCAATTATATCCGTAATTTGTAAAGCTAACAACTGTGTTGATATACCTTTTTTACCCATATATTCATATGGTTTAAATTTAACTTGCACATTACCTTTGGATCCGTTTCCAATAGTACTTGTATCAAGTATCGGCTGTAATGATTTATCAACAACAGGTGGTGGTGCAGTATTATATTTACCATCTGCATCGGCATAAATTTTCTTTTTTAATGCCGCAGTATAAACAACCGCTCCATTTTCTTCCGCTGGTTTTACATTTATACCAGCTTTTTTCCAAGCCTCAGCCGCAATCTTGTCTGCAGTTTTTACAGTACAAGAATACTGAGGTGACTTTTTATCAAATCCCATATCAGGATTTTTAGGATCAAGTTTAACCCAACTTAGATCTACATTATTTAATAACATATTATTTTCTCCTTATTATATTATTGAGGCCTTCTACCTTGTCTATTATATTTTTTAAACATTCGTTTTTCGTCTTTACTTTTAGACTTTTTATGAACTCTTACCCGTTTTTTGGGTTTGTCCCGTTCCACAAATGCTTTGAACTTTCTCGCCATATTCACATCCGTTCTCGTCACAAGGACCACAATTTAAACACAAACAATTGCATGTAAATTCGTCCGGTTTGGTTGTGTTTTTACATTCTTCACAACGCATATCTTCACGCATTTTATCCTCCTAGTAAATAATTAATCTATTTATAAAGCCAATATATTAGGAGGATATAAAATACATTGGCTATAAAAATAGACTAATTAGTTAATTGATTAGTTTTTAGCTTCTCTGTAAGGTATAGAAATAGGAATATATTCATATAGCTATATAAGCTTATAGTATTAGTTTATTTTTAGTTTTTTCTGTAAGACATAGAAATAGGATTTCAAAATCTATACCTTACAGAAGTTTCAAATCAGTCGCAGAAAAAACCAAAATATATCCATTTTCATTGGTGTTATAAGGTATTTTTAACAATATCAATTATTAACCTTGGTATATAAGGAAACTAATTGCTATATATTATATAATAAAGCTTTTTTATTAGTATAAATAATATATATTAATACTAATTACTAGTTCAGGATCTATTAATTAAAAAACATAAAAATCCAGCGGGTATATTAAAATACCAGTAAAATGGGGCTAAACCGCAACTTTAAGGGTTACAGGGATCTAACAATTCTTAATCGGCATATCAACCGAGTCGAACTTACCTGGCTAAGGGTATACGGAAACACAATTAGCTAAGTTGATATAAAAACCAGCCATTAATTCTAAATAGATCGTTTTTAAAATTGATAACCGCTTATTTATAGGCATATTATTTGCTTCTTTAAAATTTAAGCGGTTTTTATTTTTAATTAACAAAGAGGATATTATGAAAATACAAATACAAAATATTCAAAAGGCAAAAGATACTGTTTTAAGCAGTTCATTTTACCCAATGGATGAAAAATTTGATATAATTAGACACAAATATACTAATTATGATCAATTAGCTTCTAAATTAGAAGTTGAGTTTAAAAATAATAGAATGGAAAGAACACGTCATTATAAAGTCTTGGTAACAAACACGGCTTTAGAAATTGCTAAAGTTTTTCCTTCTTTATTTGAAGCAAGTAAAAGATGGTACGTTAAAAAAGTAAAATAATAATCTGTAGGAGGATAAATGAGAAATAGAATATATAACCAAGAACAAATAGTTGGTTTTATAAAAGAAGCTTTGGAAGAATTTACTCATATAATTGATAGTAAATATATTACAAAGTCAGAATTTACTAAGTTTAATAAATTCTTTAAAAATCTTTTAAGACAAACTAAAAAGAAAAAGAATCCTTACTATTATCCAAGCAATCCTAATAGCAAGAAATTTGAATATACTTACCCAACATTTCACACTTATGAAGATGCTAAATGTATAGGTAGATATATTACTTTAAAAACAGAAAACGTTCCTGATTTAGATTTAAAGGCAATTTATAGACAGTTTCCTTTATTAATTGAAAATCATGAACTTTTAATAAGTCTTAAACCTAATATTAAGCCAGGTAGAAGACCAAAAGATCTTGAAAAAGATTATGAAGCGGAAAGAATTAAAAAAGCCGCTTTAGAAGATAAAGCAACTTGTGGCATATGTCACGATTATTGGGAGTTAGTTGATTATCATGGTAAGCAAAATATTATTGCAGATCATGGTTTCAATATAACTTTTGGTTATAGAAACGGTACTTGCTTTGGTGCTAGATTTAAGTCTTGGGAAAAATCTACCGAGTCTAAAGTTGAATATATAAAGCAAATATTAAAGCCAACACTTAAGGAAGTTTTAAATTCAAAACCTTCTCAAGCAACTGTTGATGCTTTAATTAAAATGGTTGAAAGATATAAAGTTAATATGGATAATTATTATAAATTACCACATAATATTAGATATGATACTAAACCACCTGAGGATCCTGAATATTTATTACCAGGACAACAAAGAGGTTACAATTTATCTAATATTAAAAATATTAATTTATCTTTAATAACTGAAGTATGGCATGAATACAAATCTAGATTAGAAAATGAAATAGCTAGATTTGAAAAGCAAATAGCGGAGTGGGTGTTAAAACCTACTCCAAAAGAGAGACAAGAAGATATTGCACAAACTAATGCAATTAATAACTTAGTTAAATTACAAACAATGGAGGATAAATAATGTCTAAAAAATATATAGTTAAGACGGGTGCCAGAATATCTGGTACCTCAAAAAATGAAACAAAAACTAAAACAGACATATTTTGTTATGTTTTAACAGGTGAAATGGTATTTAATCAAAATCAACTTCAATCTAAAGATGAGGATAATTTTGGTAATTATTATTTATTTAGAAATAACAATTGTGGTACAACTGATTATACAATTAATGCTAATGATGTAACGGAGGTAAAAATATAATGAGAATAACTAAAAAAAATAATAAAAGAATAGATCACGTTCAAAAAGGTTTAAAAGCAGATCCTTTAAGAAATAAAAGACCACTTAAAGAGTTTGCTGAATTAGCAAATTTGATTGGTGATCAATTTGATGATATGACTACATTTTCAATTAAACAGGAGAAGGTATGCTTAAACCTAATATAAAAAAGATGATTGATAAAAAAAATGAGTTACCACCACCACCACTTTTAATTAATAAAGATAAATTAATTATTGATATTAATAATAAATTGGTGGAAGAAAAAGCTGGTCCAGAGCCTATTATATTATTGGATATAAAAAATCCTAGACGGACTTGGATTACTTATGAATACCATTTAGATATTATATATAAAGTAGGTGATAAACAATTTACAATGTTGCCTAATAATTATTATGATGAATCTAACTATCCAGTTGTATTTGAAGATCAATTATACGAAAGGTTAGCAAGGGTACAACAATCAATTAACAGGGGGATATAAATGAGTGATAATTTTAAATTGACTATATTTGCAATAGTTATTGTAATATTAGGAAATGGATTAGCTAATTATGTTTATTGGTAAAATATTAATTATATGTTTATTAATTACTGGTTGTAGTAATTATAAATTTAATCCAATACCAACAATAATAAAAACAATAATAAAGCAGGAAAATAAAAATGAATAAAACAATAATGTTAATAACAGTATTTGTTTTGTTATTACAAGGTTGTGCTAAATATGAACCAGTTATTGATACAAAAGGTAAATCAAAATTTGAAAATTCTAATGCAGAAGAAATTTCAGATGATCTTTTACATTGTAAACATTTAGCTGAAAAAAATAGTACAATCGGAGGTAATATTGTTTATTGGCTTTTAAGTCCAATGGCTCAAAATCAATATGCTGTTATATATAAAAAATGTATGGAAGGTCGAAACCATCAAGTGTTAAATTAATAATATAGGAGAATAATAATGACAATACTAAAAAGTAAAGTACAAAGAGATGCTATTACTGACAGGATTAGTTCTGCCAGTGATTTTGCTTGGACAGGAGAAAATAGTTTTACTGTTCCAAGTTTTGATATGCCAAAAGACTTTGGTATAGGATTAATAGTTGGACCAAGTGGTTCAGGTAAAAGTTCTATATTAAAAACATTAGGATTACATGAAGAGGAATATATATGGGATCCTAATAAAGCTGTAGCAAGTCATTTTAATTCATATGATGAGGCAGCAGAAAAGTTATCAGCAGTTGCTTTAAATAGTATTCCTGATCAACTTAAACCATATCAAACATTATCAACCGGTCAAAAATTTAGAGCTCAAATGGCTATGGCTCTTAAATCTGGAGCAGTGGTAGATGAATTTACTTCTGTTATAGACAGAAATGTGGCTAAGGCATTATCTAATTCAATTAGAAAATATGTTGATAGAAAAGGCCTAAAAAATATCGTATTGGTAGGTTGCCATTATGACGTTATTGAGTGGTTAAGACCTGATTGGATATTTGATACCAAAACTGGAGTCTTAAGCACGGAAAGGTTAGCCAGGCGACCAAACATTACTTTGGAAATTAGAAAAGCCGACAAAAGTGCTTGGAGCGTATTTAAACAGCATCACTATTTAACTGCTGAGCTTCCTAGTAATACACCACATTGTTATTTGTATTATTGGAATAATGCATTAGTAGGTTATGGCTCTTTAAATGCTTTTCCTCATCCAAAGCTAAAGGCTTGTTATAATATTGGAAGAGTGGTTGTGCTACCTGACTTTCAAGGATTAGGTATAGGTTATCCTATATTTAAAAACTTGGCTCAGATTGCAACACATAATTTCAATCATACAACAGGCCATTATGGAAGATGTAAAGTTGTAACGGCTATTCCAGCATTACAAAATAAAATGAATAATGATAGGGATTGGCAATTTATAAAAGGATCTGATGTAAGAAAAGCTCAGAAACCTAATGACAATCCTAGGAAGTTTGGTGGATATGATGAAAGCTATTTTAAAAAGCATGAAAATCGTATTACCAAAGCATTTCATTATGTTGGAATTAAAGGCTTTGATTTAGAAAATCCTAATTTAGTTATTGATAGTATATTGGAAACTAAAAGTTGGATTGATAATAAAAACAGAGCACAAAATAAACTAACAGGTAATATAATAAAAGATTTCAGACCAACTATAGCTGGTGAAACTGATTATCAATTTATTATGGAAAGAAGCTAAATGATAGAAATACCAACTTGGTTACTATTTGTTTTAGTTTTTTCAATTGTGATTCTATTTGTCTTTAATCAAGATTTAACTATAAAGATGAATAGGATCAAATTTGATCAAATACAAATAGGTATTATTATTAATAAAAGTTTTACCGATATTACTCAAGATATGGATAACTTAAATAAGGGAATGGATAATATAGATTTAAAATATGACGAAATTAAAAACAAATTATCTAAAATTAATAGTTGATAATACCGGAGAAAGTAAATTAAGGTCATTGCTAACAAAGCAAAAAAAATTGATAAGAGATAAAATTAAAGCTCAAGATCAAATTAAAGCTATGAAAGCTTTGACCGAAATTTATGGTTCAGAAATTATTAAAATTGAAAATGAATTATTAAGAATAAATAGGAGGAAAAAGCATGTTAAAAGAACAGCTGAACAATTTGGAAACATTGGGTCCAATAGGAATAAAAATAAGAACACAAATGGAGATGTTATTTGATAAATTGTCAAATAAAACTTCAAGTAATAGAAAACCAGATGTTGTAACAGTTATTAATAATCATAAAATAGATTTTAATATTGCAATACAATTATCTCATTCAATGATAGCAACTGGTGTATCTGAAGGACAAAACTTAACTCAATTAGCAATTGCTATTGGTGATAGAATATTAGCTTTTTATACTATAAATAAAAAGTCATCAATATCTTTAAAGCTGGGTATATTTATAATTAATTCATATAGCACTTTATTTATGGTGGTTGTAAAATTAATTAGAGAATATTATCAACATAATAAAGTTAAAACTGTTTATAAAGTTTATGCTGGTAAAAATAGAAATGATCTTAGAAAATTGGTAAAAGAATTTTCTGAAGTTTCAGATCCATATAAACCTTTATTATCCCGGGCTCCTGATTGGAAATTTGGTACAGTAAAAATAGATAATGGTGAAGAAATTAAATTAATTAAAAATGTTAATCAAGATGTATTAGCACAAATTAATGAATATAATACACCTATTGTATTAAATGCAGTAAATAAAAAACAATCTATAGCTTATTATGTTAAACCTGAATTATTTAATGTTTATCAATGGGCATTAAAACATGATCAAAATTGTTTTGAGCATAATTCAGTTAAAACAATATCTAAAGAAAGAGCATTAGCTAAGAAAAGAGAAGCTGAGCAAGTTTTAAATGCAGCTAAACCTTTTGTTGGAAAGGTATTTTATCAACAATACCAAGCAGATAACCGTGGTAGATTATATCCATTATCAGCTTATTTAAATGAGCTTAATTCAGATAATGCTAAAGGTATGCTTTCATTTGCTGAAGGTAAACCACTTGGTTCAACTGGATTAAACCAATTATATCATCATATAGCTAATATGTTTGGTGAAGATAAATTACCACATCAAGATAAAGTCAAATTTGTAGAAAAAAATTATTATGAATTTGTAAAATATGGTAAAGACCCATATAATGCTAAAGGTTGGATGGAAGCAGAAGAACCCTTTCAATTTTTATCATCAGTTATGGAATTAGCTAAATTGGATGAGCATTTTGTAGCTTGTGGTAATATAGAAGAATTTATATCAACTACAATTTGTTACAGAGATGGTTCAAACAATGGCTTACAATGGCTATTTAGTTTAGCTAAAGATGAAAAACATGCTCATTTGGTTAATGTTAAACCTAGTATAAATAACAAACCAGGTGATATGTACTCACATGTTGCAGTTTCTGTTGTAGATAAAATGCATAAGGAAGCAGAAAAAGCAGATGATATAGCTTTAAATTATTATGATCTTTATTTTAAAGGCATAGAAAAACTTAGAAATAGGTTTAGAACTGCTGAGTTAAATAATGATAAAAAATCTGAGCTGTATAAAAAACTAATAAAATGGTATCAAAGAAGATATAAAAAACAACTTAAACTTACTGATATTATTTATTGGGATAAGTCTAAATTTACCGTTAAAGAATGGCGTAAAATTGTTAAACGGAATGTTATGACTTATGGTTATAGTGCAACCAAACAAGGTATGGGTGAACAAATAATACAAGATACTAGAGATATAGATAATGTATATTTAAGTAACAAACAACACTCGGCTGCTCGAGCTTTAGGTGCTCTTGTTTATTTAACAATTGAACAAGAATTTCCTATGGTTTCAGAAACTATGAGATTGTTTAAAGATAATTGCGAAAAATATATGAAGGATACTGGCAAACAATATTCTCATAAAACATTAATTAGCAATTTTCCGTTTACACAAAAATATGTTAAATATAAAAGAGGTATTGTATTTGTTCATGACGGTTTATATGTACAAAATGCAGATAAATCTTATAAATGGGATTATCAATTGGAGTTAATTATTAAAACAGAATTAGCAGTACAAAATATTAGTAAGGCTAAAGCTGGAATAAGTCCTAATACAATACATAATTTGGACTCATTACATTTAATGCTTGTAATTGATAAATGCAACTTTGATATTGTATCAGCACATGATAGTTATGGTTCACATGCTTGTAATGTAGTTGATATGCAAAAATGTATCAGGGAGCAATTTAAATATATTATAGACGAGGATCCTTTAGATCATATATTAAATGAAACAGGAAACTTGGTACCTATGATAAAACGTGGCAATTTAGATAGCAGTGAAATATTGCAATCTGAATTTGCCTTTGCTTAACAGGAGAAAATATGGATAAATGGTTATATACAATATTAGAAAAAACTGGAGAAGGTATAGAAAAACTATATTGGTTTTGTTCTAATAATAAAACTGAAGTTATTTGGTTTAGTGTAGGTGTACTATCAGTTTTAGCAATTCAATTAATATTTTAGAGAGGGGGTAATTGTTATAATAAATAAAGTTCAAAAACGAGGAAACTTTTTAGTTATTGTAAAAGACAATAATATTGAAAAAGCTATTCGTAAGATGAAAAATAAGGCTACTAAACTTGGTATATTAAAAACATACAGAGAAAAACAGCGTTATGAAAAACCATCTGATGTAAGGATAAGAAAAGCAAAAGAAGGTAAAATTAGCCTTTATAAAGCTAAAATAAAAAGGGAAAAAAACTTATAATTTATAAGGTTATTCCTAATTCTATGTCTTACAGAAAAACAAAAAAAAAATAAGGCCTATAGTAAGTACTATAATACTATAGGCCTTAAAGTCTTCTATCTTAATATATATAAATAGATATATAATAAGCCAAGTAACTCATTCGAAGCCAAAGGCGTTAAAAACTTCCCGAAAGATCAAATTCTATACCTTACAGACAACAGAGCGTTAATGTAGGTGGTTATGTGCCATCAAGCTTGATAACTAATATAATAAATTAATAGTAAATACTTTAAATGGATAGGCGGTATATTTATGGCTGGAAAGGGCGGGGCTAGGCCAGGGGCTGGAAGGCCACCAAAGTCAACAGTTGAAAAAAGTACCATAGATAAATCTAGTATAGATAAATTAAAAAAACTAGGTATAGATCCAATTAATATATTAGTTAAAGAATTATCAAAGCTTAAAGGCAAAGACGACTTTAGGTCACAAAATTTAAGAGTTCGAATAGCTGAAAAGCTGTTAGAATATGGGTATCAAAAGCAACCAGTTGGTCAGGCTTCATTGCAACAGGCAAACGTGCCAATTTTAACTATAGTGCAAAAAACTGAACCAACGGTTAAACCCGTTACAATATTAGAAAATAGCGAAGCTGTTATTAACCAAGCGCAAAATACAGATGACGAAACTAACTGAGAAAGTTTATAAGGTATACATAACATACTATACCGACGGATCTTATTATATTGGTTTTACCCAAAAAGAGGGAACGGCATTAGCTACTTATTTTGGATCAAATACGATCCGAGATAAATTGGTAAGTCATAAAGTTATTGTTTGGACATCAAAGTCTAAAGCAACTGCTAAACTTTTTGAGCTTCTTTTACAATTATCCCGTTTGGATTCCTCTTGGTGTGTTAATAGTATGCTAAATGTAAGAGTTAGAAAAGAGCACATGAAGGACTTACCTAAGTTTAAGTTAACTTTTGAAAATAATGAATTTAACAAAAAAGAAAACAATGGATAATAATTTAATAGACAAATTAAAAGAACAATTAAAAATTGATGAAGGTATTAAATACGAAGTTTATGAAGATCATTTAGGCTATGCCACATTTGGTATTGGCCATTTAATTACAACAGCTGATGAAGAATATGGTTGGCCTGTTGGAACTAAAGTAAGTGAAGATAGGGTAAATGAAGTATTTAAAACTGATGTTCAAAAATTTATTAGTGAAACACAAAAAGTATTTCCAGACTTAATTAATAAGCCTGATATAATACAAGTGGTGTTAGTTAATATGTGTTTTAATTTAGGTGCTCCAAGGCTAAGCAAATTTAGAAAATTTATTGCTGCCATTAATGATGAGCAATGGATTGAAGCATCTGTTGAAATGATGGATAGCAGATGGGCTAATCAAGTTGGTCCAAGAGCTGAAAGACTAAAGGAAATAGTTTTAAGTCAAGCCAACTGAGAACATAATAACAAATCTTTGGATATATATTCTAAATATAGTAAATAATAAATATGAATCATAAAATAGAACTTTTCGACTTTCAACAGGAAGTTTTAATAGATCCTGCTAGGTTTAAAGTAATGGCATCTGGAAGAAGAGTTGGTAAATCATATTTAGCAGCCGTTGCTGCATATAACCACTGTTTAGAACAACCTAATAGAAGAGCTTTAATTATTGGACCTACTGTTTCAATGATTAGAGAATCTATATGGACAACATTAAAAAGTCTTGTGCATCCTGATCATATAAATGGGTATCCAAGAGAAATAGATTTAGAAATAAGATTTATTAATGGTTCCAAGATTACCTTAAAAGGGTTTGATAGACCAGACAGTTTAAGAGGTATATCACCATCACCTACATTTATTGTGCTTGATGAGTTTGCATATATTAAACAAACTGCATTTACAGAAGTTATATTACCTATGACATCTGATCCACAACGAAGAGCAAGTGTATTTGTAATAAGTACACCAAAAGGAATAACCAATGACTTTTATAAGTTATGGGTTAAAGGTCAAGAAGATAAAACAGGCTTATGGAAGTCTTGGCAGTTTACTGCTGAAGATGTTAGGCCTGATATGAAAGAAGAAATTGAACTTGCTCGGGTTACAATGGATGAAAAAAGTTTTAATCAAGAATATTGCGCCACCTTTAATAACACTGGTGATGCTGTATTTTATAATTTTAATCGTAATATACATGTTACTGATAACCTGTTGCCAATAGAGCCAGGTGAGCCAATACATATTAGCATTGACTTTAACGTCAAAATAATGGCTTCAACAGTATGGTGCCACCGTGGTAACCAATTACATGCAATGGACGAATTTTATGGTAATGCTGATACTTACCAATTAATTAGATCTATAAAAGGTCGATACAAAAATAGAGATATAATATGTTACCCTGATGCTTCAGGTAGGGCTATGAAAACCAGTGCTTCAACAGGTACAACAGATTTTAGTATATTAAGAGATGCTGGATTTAAAGTCTTAGCTAGGTCAAAGCAACCACCATTAGTGGACAGTGTTAATGCTGTTAATGCTTTGTTAAAAGATGCTAAAGGTAATACAAGATTATATTTTAATAAACAAAAGACTCCAAGGACAATTGCTTCAATTGAAACAACAACTTGGAAAGAAGGTTTTACCAGTGGTATGGACAATGCTATAATTGACAAATCAAAAGGTGTTGAACATTATTCTGATGGTATTAGATATATATGTGAGTTCTTATATCCAATAGGTAAACATAAACCACAAATTATCCGTGATAGGTCGTGGTCATTTTAAGCCGTGCTTAAATAATCAATATAATATAATAAAGTTAATCAATGGTAGCTGTAATCAAACGGCACTTAACCATTGGTGTTTAAGGCTTATTTAAATTTTTGTGGTCCGAAAGCAATAGATTCGGTCCGAGCTTTTTCAATTATGCAGCCTAGAGCCCAGTAAATTCTATATTTACCAAGGTAGGCGTGGCTGTACGACTGTAGCGCTTTCAATCATTATAGAACTGACTGACCGCTTATGAGGCTCGGGGCGTGCTAGGCGTGAGGGGGACTAGATCCCTCTTTTGGCGTCGGGCTGTGTGGCCAATCGCACT
>Ga0187218_1000093_pt1 | contig 24161 bp, 15 predicted proteins | sample 14SPOviralmetaG_FD_130167 | JGI IMG/M metagenome (GOLD analysis project Ga0187218, IMG submission 130167) | Marine viral communities from the oligotrophic San Pedro Time Series (SPOT) site, San Pedro Channel, CA, USA - 14 SPOT_SRF_2010-08-11... | ecosystem: Environmental > Aquatic > Marine >...
ACAAAGCAATCATTCTTGGTTTACCAATACCGAAGTAAAAGTATAATTCCGAAAATGGAAAGTCTTTGTTGTGTGCGTAAGGTACTATTCTTACTACTGATTTTTCACCTACTGGTGGTCTCCAAAAATTGTTTTTGAAGTCGCTAGAGCCACCTCCCCCTTTGTTGTTTAATTTGTTTAAACGTTTCTTGATTTCATTTAAATCCATATTGTTTTTTTAATTATTAAATGTGAATACTCTTATTACTTCATGTAATGTATGAAGTATTTTTGGCTAAACCAAATTTTTCTACTAAAGATTTATGATTTCTTTTATTTTCGTATCTATACGATTAAAACCCTCTGTTTGTATCAGTAAGATACAATTTCTATAATCATTCCAATTTACAGCAAATGATTTATCTAAAACCCCATTATTTAAACTCTTTATCACTTCATTAAGTGCATTAATTGTGTATAAAGTGTTTGTTTGTTTTTTTCTGTGTACTAAAATAGTATTGTCTACCATAGTATCTCTTGTTGAATTATTCATGTCTACGTTATATGTAAGCATAATTTTTTCCCCATCCAAACTTTCTAACACAAAAAGTTTATTAAAGAGAATAACATAAGATGTTTGAATAGTGTTTGCTACTTCTTCATATGCATCTACTGTCGTAAAAGTACAGTATAATCGATTTGTCATAAATAACCGGAATTTTTCCAGTTATAAATATAAAATTAACTTAAAGCACCATAATGTTTACCTGTTTTTAATTTTACAGGAAATTTGTCATTAAGTATCGTTTGTAAATCAATTAATGTTTGTTTACCATCTTGTTTAGACACGTCAAAAACGAATGCATCATATATGTAAAGAACTAATTTTGTTTCCTTTGTTTTTAAATAATCTTGTATGATTTTTATCTTACGAATGTTGGTTTCTGTTTCGGTAGCTTGAATATAATAATTAAATAATTTTTGAGAATGAATTTTTGGGTGATCTTTCTTTCTTATAGTATAACTACCACATTTGATTTCTCCTTTATTATTAAATTCTTCCCAAATAATGTCTATAAATTGTTGTGTTTTAAAGAAAAAAGGATGATGTAAGTTCGCCTTGTCTATACCCCCATATATCTGTTTAAATGTAAGTGTTTTACTTTCTTTATATTGTTGTGGAGTAATTTTCTTGGATTTAAAGTAAATTTCCGCAAGTGTGTTGTGTACGTTGCCTGTAAATTGGTAGTCAACTATATCGCCTATTAGGCGTGGATGATAGCCATCATAATCCATTTCTACAAAAAAGTTATTGTCTGGTTCGAAACAATCACGTTCTCCATTGTCGTGTTTTAGTCCTACAAAATTTAATCCGTTAAAGTTATTTACAGGTCTTCCGGTTGTGGTGTATGGATTATACCATCCGTATATATGATTTTCTTTTATGGAGAATTTTTTGTTTTTTAGTGTGAAGTAGTCATCAAACTTGTCATTGAATTTTAATGCATTCTTTTCTAATTCATGTAAGACAGGTAATAATATTTTGTCAAAGTATCCATTAATTTCCCCGCGATACTCTTGGAATATACTGTGTGTTTTTAATTTACAGCGTTCTAGGTGTTTTCCGATTGGTATCATTTTATTTACCTTAGTATGTGGGAATTTTCGATAATACCATTGGTGTGCTTGGGTTGTATGTTGGTCTAATAAAGGTATTGTATGTTGTATATCCGTATAAGATATGTGTGGGGCCGCGTGTAAAGCGGCTTTTTTATCTAAAACGCAAAACTCATAATTTGATAGCATATTCAAAATAGCATCTTTGTCCCAATTTATACATTCTAAATGGTTTAAAGGTATGATAAAATCTTCACCATCAACTTCAAGATATACAGCTATTATTTCTGCTAACGCAGGGTGTGTGTTGTCATTACCCTGAATAAATTCAAGATAGCGTGTTAAACTAGAAGATAAATTTGATTCTAGTTGGTTTAGTTGGTTTTTTGTTTCGATAAGATAGAACATACCTTACTAACGTAATAAAATTTTATCTAATAACCACCTCCTCCACCAGAAGAAGAATCATCTATATCTCCTGAAGCTCCATATGGAGTTATTCTGTTTTGGATATTTGGAGGGGGTGTATAAGTAAATGATGGTGTTTCTTCATCTTGAATTATACTATTAGTAACAAACATTAATCTAGCATGAGGAATTGATTTATGTACAGATCCTTCCATAGGACCCTTATCTGGATGAATATGATAATACCCAACATATTTTCTGCTAGGATTATCTCTATACACTAATTCACTTCCATTTGAATATAATAATTTTTGGTATTCGTTTAATTTAGGAAATAATTGAGATATATTAGGAAATTCTTTAGATTTTAATAATAATAAATTTTTATTTATTTTTACTACATCTCCTTCTAATGCCCAATCTATTGCACCTGCTGTGTACAAGTAATAATCATATTTTTTATTTCTACCTCTTATTGCTTTATAAGTTTTTTCACTTACTTCAATATATTTAAGAATTGAATTATTTTTTTTGGCAAAAAATCTTATATATCTACCTTTTTTATAATCTTTTTTTGTTGGTTTTGTTTTAGTAGCTACAATTCTTTCAGTGCCCCTGATAAATTTATCTTTTTTAGAAATTCTTTGATATATTTGAGAATCAGCAGAAACCACCATTTTTCCCTCACTTTCAGTTTCATCTGTTGTAAGATCTGTCCATACTATTCTAGCTAATAATGTTTTTAATTGTGAAGCATTATGTCCCGCATACGCCCCTGTTGATGTTTGTATGTAAGGACCTTTATAAATTAGCTTAGTTCTAGCATTTACAAATTCATCTCCACTAGTAAAAAGTTTTTGGAATTTTGATTTTGGTAAATATCCCATTTTATTAAGTTTTTATTAAATATTGAGCAGGATCAACTGTCCCATTAGCTGAAAAACCTTCTGTTCCTTTTAATTTATTACTACTTTTATCTGTGTATTTACCCCCTTTACCAAATCTATGACCTAGTTGTAAATCTGATGTTTTCCAATCTACACTACCTGGTGCCATTATTGCTAAATGAAGATGGGCTCCTGTTGTGTTACCCGCTCCTGGGGTTCCTGGTTCTCCCCCCATATTACCAACATGTTGTTTTGCTGTTACTTTTTCTCCTTTTTTTACAAAAACAGCACTACAATGGCAATACATAGATTCAATACCTGATGCATCTCCTTCATATTTTATTTTTATAGTACCTCCACATCCTGTTTTTGAATTTTCCATTGTTGGGGGGTCTACATAAGAAACTGTACCATCTCCCATTGAATATAATTTATCTCCTGTTTTACCTTTTAAATCACAGCCCCTATGTCTTCTGTATACTCCTGCAGCCCCTTCAGATCCTGCTCCTTTACCCATTTTTCTTAACTGACCATATTGAGTAGTAAAACTTATTGAATCTAATGGATTAAATAATCCTTTAGTAGGCCCTAACGCTTCTGTGCTACCTGCTCCTGGTCCTCCTTCTAATTCTTCTACTTGATCTTCATTAGGATCATAAATTACTTCTGGTATATTATCTATTGTATAATTTTTTACCCATGATCCTAAACCCTCATCTCCACTAGAAGACTCTGTTTTACCTAATAAAGTTATTTGACCTGTAATTGTTGTAGTCCAATTTTGGTCTTTTATACTTTGTTCTTCTCCCATTACTATAAAATGTACATCTTTTCCTCTGTATCCTTTAGGTAATCTGCTTTTAGGGAGTTTAAATACATTTCCTATTACTATACCCCCTATACCATCCATTTTAGCATTAAATTTTAAAGGGATAATTGAAGATACACTTTGTTTAGGATTTTTTAAGGGTTGACCTCTATAATAAGGAAAGCCATCCTCTCCTATTCCATCATTACCATATACTTTACTTAAGTTCATAATGGCTTTTTGTACATCTTTTAAAGCTCCTCTAGCTTCAGATATTTTTGCAGGAGATATGACTTTTTTTTCATCAGAATCATATTTACTTGCTTGTCTTCCTGTAAATACATCATACTGATAATTAGATAATATACCACCCCCTGTTCTATTATCTGGGTGGTATTTTCCTATTAGTATTTTTCCATCAACAACATTGTATTCGTCTGTTTGTTTATCTAAATCTACTAAATCTTCATATGCTGTGCCTTTTGTTGAAGCATCTACTGTTTTTGCAGTTTTATCTGCTGCTATTTCAAGTTTTGTTGCATCTCTACTACCTGCTTGATAATTTATACCTAAATATAAATCTCTCATCCATTCATTAAATTTTGCTGTCCATCCATTTATATCTTTTTGATTAGGTTGTTGGGAAACTAATACTTCTTTCGTAAATCTGTCTACTATTCCTCTGTTTATAGCTGCAAATGAAACTTGATCTAAATTATCTATACTGTCAGGAGCTTGAGCTGCTATTGCTATAGTAGATGTTAATGCTTTAGGTATAGAAGAATTATATGCTATATCTCTTACTATAGAATCAGGAGATTGTATTTTTAATTCATGTACAGATTCTGTTAGATCTTCTTCAGATGCTTGCATGTCTATTACTCTTGCTTGATCTGTCATTGTATGATCTACATTAAATTCAAATTGATGGGAACCTCCTGTTGATTGATTTACATCATTCCAAATCTTTTTCAAATATTTTAATAAGCTAAAATCAGGATTTACTCCATCTTCATCTGTATAATACATGTCTCTAAAGGTATATCTTAAATATTCTACTCCAAAATATATATTTCCTATATTATATCTTTTTTCAGTATCTGAAATTTTTTGCTGGATTGGAATTTTCCACCCAGACCAAGGAGTACCTGGTCCTACTAGATCTCCCTCAGCCCAATATCCATTACATGGTTGTCCCTTTTGGTTTTGGTTTGTTATATTATTACTTAATCCTTTTATGGCTGCAAAATCATACATTAAATGAGGTAATAAACAAACACTTGGATTTACAGATATGTCTGTTAAGTCCCAATTTAGAGCTTTACCATTAATTGTTTCTATTTTTTTATCTAATGAAGGTGGGGTTGCTCGTGAATATAATAAAGGTTTAATAGTAGGTGTAGTATCTTGGTTAACTACATGGCATGTTTGAATTGTAAATATGGGTTTTCCTGTTTTTTTATGCAGAGGTATTATTTCTGTGTTTATAACGGATGCTAACACGTCCCATCTTATATAAGTTGTATTATAATCTAATTCAGATAATGATATAGATTCACCATCCTCCCCACTAGATGTGTTTTCTCCCCCTGAAAAATCTAAAGTTGTATCATCTAAGCCACTAAAAAAATTAGAATCTTTAGGTATTAAAAGAGGAAATAATTCAACTCCACTAGGAAATAAATCTGGACTTAATCCTAATCTTGCTTTTAAAGAAGCTCTCATATTTTCTTCTTTTACATCTTCAATATCAATGGCTAATTCTGGTGCAAAAAGATCTGTTTCGCTTACTTTTGCACCTTCAATATTTTTGTTTATGTTCTCTCCACTTGCTTTTATTGTATTATTAAATTTAGAAATATTAGTTCCTGTTTTATCATCTATATATGTAGTGGCTGATGTTGCAAGGTCTGTTGCTCCATCTACTACCCATTTTAAAAGATTAGCTCCCTTATTGTATGTTTTTCTAACTAATTTTTCTGCTTCTTGTTGTGTTGCTATAGATATATTTGCTAGATCAGCTGCATTAAAATCATTAGCTTCATCTACTTGGTCTGACCATTCTATAATTTCATCAAATAAATCTTCCATTGGAGTTTTTCCTTCTGCATCTCCACCACTAATTTGGCTTCTTTCAGACATTTTTAGAGATTCAAGTATTTCTCCTTTTGCTATAATTTCTGTTTCACAATCATACCCCCCATCATCTCTTAAAGTATATGAAAAATTTTTACAATATCCTATAATAGCATCATAATTTCCCCCTGATGTAATTCTATTTAAATGTATTTGTTGTTGTATCCTAGGAGTGCTCATATTTTTATCAAAAAAATCTTTAACTCCATATATTTTATTAGAAGTATTACCACCATTATCAATAAAGGGAGACCATTGCCATTCTAACAGTAAAGTATAACCAGGTCTCATATAAAGTAATTCTAAAATTTCTAATTGACGTTGATTATGAGCTATAAATTTAACTTTACCTGTTTTTAAAGAACCATAGGCTGATTTTGTTCTTATGTTAGCATCTATAATACCAGGCATTGGTACTATACCAAATCCATCTTTAGCGTCTGCTCTTACATCAGGGTCTCCATACACACCTCCTTTTTTTGCAAAACCTCCTCTAGGTGTAGATGTAAAACCACTTTCTGTGTTTCCACTAAAATTTGAAGGTATTCCTCCTTCTAAAATATACTGTTTGGCTATACTCTCCGCTGCAGGTACTCCTACTACGTATTCTCCTTCTTCTAGTATGTCATTGTTTTCGATGTTGACTCCTGATGACATTCTTACAACACATTGTTTATTGGTCGTATAAGTGAAAAAATCTTTATCTCTTTTTTCTTGACCAATTATATTTTCTCTTCGCTCTATTTGTTTTTTTATGTATGGAGGAAAGGATTCTTTAAAAATTGACATAACTTAAAAATTTAAATTTTCGTATTCATCTTTTATTCTATTTATATCTATGGGAATTCTTATGCGTAGCCCAGGATTTATGAAAAAGCTGTCTCTTTTTATTTTATTAGGATTAGCTCTACTTATAATCCACCATAGTCTAGAATCTTTATAAAAATCATAAGCCATAGTATCTAATCTATCTCCTACTTTAGCTATAATATAAACATCTGAAGATGATATAGGAATAGAGGGATATTTTATCCCTTTATATGTTCTTTTACCTCCTTTTAAAAAGTCTCTTCTAATTTTTAATCTTGATAATCTATCCATTTTTTTTAAAATTCAGCTGCTATAGCATCTATAACTTTTTGTATTGTTGCTAATTGGTAATTACCTGCATTTGTATACCACCCTGATGCTGTGTCTTTTCTAGCATAATATTGATAATCAGGACCTAATCCTGTTCTTTTATAGTCCCATCCTCCACCTGCGTCTGGTTTTTCTAATACTCCTGTGGTAGTAGTTGATGTTTCAGTAGTGGTTGATGAATCTCCAGAAGTCCCACTTAACCAATTATGTCTATTAGATATAATAAATGGTGCTGATTTGCTTTTTCTTGGTAAGAAATCATGGATAGGAGTAAAACTAAGATCTACATCTAAAACATGAGGTAAAATCATTGGTTGTGAAGAAGCTCCATTTTCTGGTTTACTTATAGCTATTTCCCAAGGATATTCTTTATTCCATTTAATTCCTATATTAGTTATAAAACCTGGTTGGCTATTTAAATAATCACCTACTGTAAGTCTTATATAATTTCCTCTTAATCTTCCACTATCCCCATAATCAGGAGCTGTAGTAGAAGCTAGATAATTTAATTTTCTATATAAAGGCTTCATTTCAGCAGATGATTGTGCTGCTATTTTAAAACTTAAACCTATATCTCTTGAAAATCCTTTATAGGTAAATAGATCTTCTCCTCTACCACTATATTTAACACTATCCCAAGATGATTTAAAAGAATCCCCAAAACTATCTAAAAATGCTCTAAAAAATAAATAATCTGCTTGGTCTGGATTATCTGTGTCTACTAATTCAAATCTAAATCTTATTAAATCTCTAGCAGCTGCTAAATCAAATTTTCCAACATCTTTGTTTTCTTGAATATCTAATAAATTTAAAGCATCTGATCTCCAGGTATTAGTCCCTACATCAATACTATAATTATTACTTTTTTTACCCGTAAAATCTCTACCTGGTTCCCCTATACCTACTCTACTAGCTATATGGTATGTTTTAGTTCCTGTTTTGTCTTTAGTATTAAATATTTTTTTTATATATCCACTTACATTAGGATCATCTAAAATTTGGGAATCTGTATATCTAGGTGTGGAGGCATTATCTATATGGTCTTCATTTTCTAAACCAGATTTATATTTTAAATTTTTAATATTTTTTATTTGCCCTTCAGCTCTTCCAAAACCTTCATCTGTAATTTGTATATAGTCTGTTGGGGTTGTTGCTGAAACTCTATTAGTAGGGTCTACTTCTTGTGTAAAAGATTCAATATATCCTGATGTTAATTTACCTGGTTCAGGTAAACGTGTTTTAAATATACCTGTAGGAGTGATGCTTGAATCCATTCCAGTTAAAGGATTTCTATCTCCCATGTTTTGATCTTCATATAAATAATATCTATATCTATCAAAATTAGGTAAATTTAAATTATTATAAGAATTTTGTTGTATTATACCTGAAAAAGTTAAAGGATTACCACGAGTATCTAAATCTCCTGAAGTTATTTCATATCTTTTTATTGTAGTTTTACCTAAACCTGCTGATGACATTGGTCCCCCATTATACTCATATAAAGGAGCTGCTAAAGTTTGTGAATTAGTAAAACCTAAAAAATCTGATATTTGAGGGCCTGTATTGTTTATAAAATCCGAAATATTATTAAATAGTCCCCCTAAATCAAAAAGTCCATCAAATTCTTCAGTTTGTGGTTCGAATCCTTCAGTGTCTAAATTTAAATGGGTTTTAGCTAAACCTAATAAACGATTACCCCCTACTAATCCTTTACGACTATCAAAAGTACCTGCTATATCACCATCAAATTTTTTACCTTCTCCATGTAAATTAATATATGTTGCTTCTTCGGGTATAGTGGGATCTACTCCTGCTCTATTAAGATGAGTTCCTGTAAAATTAACAGGTATTTGAGCTAATGTATTTAGAGGATTATAAGTTCTATTAATAGCTTTTAATCCAAAATCTGTGTTAAAATATTGTTCTCCTAAATCTCCTAAAAAACCTCCTATTCCTCCTGGGTCTCCCTCTTGAATTCTAGGATTCATTTTCTGTAATCCTATTTGTGTAGTTACAAATCTTAAACCATTTCCTGTAAGTAAAAACTTACCTATTCTTGCTGTATCTTGGATTGCTCTTTTTCCTGCTACTAATATTCCCCCTCTAGTAAAACCATCTAATATTCCATCCCCCATTTCTCTTGGAGTTTCATTTACTCTAGGTAAATTTTGATCCATTAAAGGAGAAGGATTTGTATGATGTTCATTATTTATATCATACCTTAAAGATCTTTGTTGAAAAATTCCAGTATCAAAAACAGATGTACTTGAACCATAATTAAATCCTCCTGAAGTTGAAGGGTTATTATGGTTAGGATATGCTTTAAGACCTTGTGTAAGATCAGATACTAGTTTTTTTAAACCCATTTTTTTAGCTTGGTAAGTTATCTAAATATTTTGGTGGTGTTACACCGTCATTTCTATCTTGAAATGGTGAATTTGATGAACCACCTGGTACAGCAAATAAACTATTTAATGATTGAGCAGTAGCGTCATCTACTGATCTTTGAAAAGCTGGTGGTTGATTACCGTCATAATCTTGATAAGGTGAATTACTGTCTCCTCCTGGTACTGATAGTAATGAATCCACATGCGCTTGTGTAGCTGCGTCTACATCTTTTTGAAATTGTGGACCTGGTTGTCCATCTAAATCTTGATAAGCTGAATTACTATCTCCCCCTGGTACTAAAGCTAAAGAGCTTATGTGTGCTTGTGAAGCTATATCTCTTTCTCTTTGAAATTGAGGCCCAGGTTGACCATCCATATCTTGATGAGGTGAATTACTATCTCCTCCTGGTACTGCTTGTAGACTGTCTATATGTTTTTGTGAGGCTTCTTCTTTTCCAAGTTGGAAATTAGGTACAGTAAGATCAGCCATACCTCCTACTGATCCTTCTCCTTGTACTAGGTCTAAATTTGATTTTAATTCTTTTAATCCCATAATTGTTGTTTTTATTTATAAATATTAATTTTATGCAAATTCTGTTTCATTTAATACTCCTTTTTGGTAAGTTCCTTTAGCATTTGGATTACCATCATCCCATAAGCTAGTTGAAGTAACAGATTTTATTTGTACTTGTTTTTGGTCTTTAGTAGCGGCAATTAAAGCATCCATTTTTTCGTTCATTGCATTATTTGCTGGTGGTGGAGGTGGTGGTGGTGGTGCTAAAGCTGTTATTTGTTGTGTTTTAGGTTTCATAGCATCATCTACAGCTGTTGGAGACATTAATACTTGATCATTTGATGTTCCTTGATATAATCCTCCTTCTTGGGGTGAAGTCATTACCATAGGTCCTCCTGTTCCTTTTGCTGCTAAATCTCCTGTTTTTTTAGACATAGCAAAAACAGTACCTGCTAGGGCTAAAGCTAGTACAGTACCAATAATAGCTGTAATTGGGTCTTTTGCAAAACCACCAATAAATTTAGCAACCATAACTGCTACACTTCTACCTAATCCTACCATTACCGTTTTATTTTCTTGGGCTTTAGCTTTATTAGTTGCTAATTGTATACCATATCTAATTCCTGCTAATACATTTCCTGCTACTTGTAGCCCTTTCATTACCATCATTGTACCTTTTATAAGAACATAAGCTCCTGCAATACCCGCTACAATACTTTCCATTATTGTTAGTTCTGAATTTCCACCCCTAAAAACATCTATCATTTTAGTAAATGAAGTTACTATATAATTAATAGGTTCTAAAGCTAATGTTAATATATTTAAAAATGCTGATACAGGACCTCCTACTAAATCTGCGAATATTCCTTTTAATTTAACAACTGCATCTTGGAATTTTTCTTCTGCTGATCTTCTTTCTAATTGTTGAGCTAATTCTTCATCTCCTCCTGCTCTTGCTTCTTGTGCTAATTCTTCTAAATTAGCTTTTTGTAGTAATTGTTCAGATAACTGGTCTGTAGTCATTCCTAAAGATTTTGCTAAAGCGTCTTGTTGTAAAACATTCATTTTACTAAAATCACCAAAATCACCTACATTTTTATTTATTTCTTCAGTTAATGTTTCATAATCTCCAGTTAAAGCAGCTAACCTAGCTTTTTCTAAATTAAGTTGTTTACCTGTTAATAATTCTGCTTCTAATTCTGATTCAATAGATGATTCAAAATCTAATAATGATTTAGCTGTATTTGCTACTTGTTCTAATTCCATACCAAATTGTTTAGCTAATGCTACTGCTTTAGCTATTTTAGCTGGATTTCCTCCCAATTGAGCTGATATTTGACCTCCTACTTTACCTGTTTCTTCTAATACCTTATTTATATTTAATCTAACTCCTCCCTCTTTTTCTGCTGCTACTACTGCTGCTCTTGCTTCTTTAGTAATAGTAGCCATAGGTTTACCTGATATATTTGCAAATTTAGCAAATGATGCTACTGATTCAGCTGATTGTCCTGTTAATTTCATTAATTCAGCTGCTTCTACTACTATATCATCTCTTAGGGCTGTTGAAGCTGTTCCAAATTGTTCATTTAAAGCAGCAAATGCTTCTGAAATTTCTTTAGAATTAATAGCCATAGTACCACTTGTACCTGCCATTATAGAAAATTCATGTCTCATTGCTGCTGCCTCTCCTCTAGATACTCCTAAATTTTTCTGAATTTCTGTAACTTGTTTATTAAAATCTAAACCTATTTTAAGGTAAAGTAATGGATCTGATAGGTTTCCTTTTATTTGTTTTCCTACTTCTCCTATTTGGATTCCAAAACCTTCCATTTTAGAAACGGCACCTGTTTCTATAACATTCCCCATTTCATCATAGGTGGTTCTTTGTTCTATTAAAGCTTTTACTTGTTCTTCTGAATTTTTTAGAATTTCATCTGTGTTACCTAAAGCTCCTCCTAATAATTTATTAACTGTTTTTAAAGCTCCACCAGTTAATCCCATAGCCTTATTTACAGCTAGTTGTTTTTGAAGTTGTTCGTCTAATTTTTGATTAGCTCCTTCAAGATTTGCTTGTGTTTCAAGTAAAAGTAAATTTTCTTGAGCTTCTTGAGTTGTAATGTCTTGTAAGGAAGCCCTTTTAGCTTCTAAATCCCCTTGTTGTCTTATTAATGATTCACCTTGTTGATTTGTTAAATCTAATTGTTCACTTAAAGAAACATAAGCATCAGTATTTCCTGCTTTTTCTGCTGCTTGAATTTCTTTTATTAATCCAAATTCTTTATTTTGAATGTCTGTAATTTCATTTGCTATTTTAGTTCTTTCTTTCTCATTTGAAATAATAGCATTCATTTCTTTTACATAATCTCCTTGATCTTTTCCTGCTTCTTCAATCAATTTTTTCGATTGGTTTCTTAATTGTTCTTCTAATCGTTGATTTTTTAATCGTTCTTCTTGAATTTTCTTTATATCATTGTAGGGTCCTATAGAATTTTTAATAGCATTTGTAACTTGTCTAGAAAGTTTAATAGAACCTTTTAAGCCTTCTTTATTACCCTCTGTAGCTTTTAATTGTTGTTGTAATTGACCAGTTATATCTTCTTGAGCAGATAAATATCCTTGAATAGATTTGTTAATACCAGTGTGTTTTTCTAAATAATTAGCTAATAATTTATCATATGCAGTCCCTTCCTTATTCAACTCCTTTTGGTTTTGAGTAGTTTGTTTTTGCTCTTGATTAAAAGCTTTTTGTTTTTTAGGATCTGGTGTTTCTCCGTTAGCCATAGTATTATATAGTTATTCGAATATAAATATAAAAAGATAAAGGTATCTTGCGATACCCTTATGTTTTTAATAATTAAATGTAGAATTAGGATTAACAGCAGGACCCATTACTTTATTATTGTCTCCAATATTAGATTGGCCCTGAGCTTTTTCCAGTTCTTCATTTTGTTTTTTATTCCATTCACTAATCTTATTAATGTGAAATATTCTTAACCAAATAGGCATGTTGTATACTTCTGAATGTATGAATCCACCACCGCCATGGTACACCAGATCATGTATTTGGTCGAATAGGTTTACCCTATACTGAGGCGTCAGGCCAAAAAAAGTTAATGCTAATGGGAAGCATTATATCTTCTGCAACTGTCCCATCATTAAATTGCAAATCAAATTTTAAATTTATATCTGGCATAATTTCTTTAGCATAATCCCTAAAAGCTCTTGAATCTCGTGCTAAAAATTGATTATCTACAAAATCTCTAATTGTTTTAATATCTCTATCACCATTAACTGAAGTAATAAAATGTTTAAGACGTGTAGTTAAATTTGCTGTATTAAGTTTACTTATTTTTTTAAGTCCTTTTATCTCATTTTCAATTTTTTTCTCATCACCTTGAGTTAAAAGTTTAAATGTAAGTAATACTTTTGAATGGGGACATTGAAATTCAAATTCATTATCACCATTAAAAGATTCTTCATTAAAAGGTTTATCGTCAGCTTCAGTTAGATCTATTGTTATTTCTTCTTCTTCACCTGTTTCTGGGTGAGGTGCTTTAAAAGTATACTCACTACCATATCCTAAAATACGTGCAGCTACTAATATAGCATTTTTATCACCAATTAACATGTCGTCTAAATTTATAAATTTATCGACTACAAGTGATTTTAGTAATTTATCAATTACTGTGCCATTTTTAATGAAATTTTGATTAGTTAGGATATCTTCTTCTCTAGCTGTCATATATTTCATTGTGATTTTTCCTGATTTTAAAGGATGTCCTTCAGGATAAAGTAATCCTTTTGAAGGTAATGTTACTTCTTCAGTAGGAAATTGGGGTTTTTGTTGTGTTTGTTCCATAACGTTATTTATTTTATTAAAACTAGTTCAGATATACATATATAGAGAAATAAAAAAAGCGCCAAATTAGGCGCTTTCTTTTTATATAATTTATTACTATTAGTAATTTAAGATGGCGTAATCCATTCTAATAGTAAGTGAGATGTTTGCTGGTGCTTCAGAACTCCAATCAAATTCTCCAAAGTTAGCTGCTTTACAATAAGCTCCTTTACAAATCCATTCTTCAACAACATCACCTACAGGACCTAAAGCGTTAAATCTAATGTCTTTTTTATAGAAATCAGAATAACCATCTCTACCTGTAACTGACTCGTGTGACAAACGAACCCATTCCATTACTGCTTGAGCACCTGATGGTGTTACTGGATCATAAAGTTCAGCTGTAATGTCTTGCCAATCCGCTTTTCCTTTTAATTTTCTTTTCACGTTAATGTGATCAAGAGTTATGTCTCCAAATGATATGTTTGGTCGTCCTACTTTTTTAACTAGGAATGCTGGGATTCCATCAATAAACATTACAAACCTATTTTGTACTTTAGGTTCGAATGCTGTGTAGAACATTTCGTTTGTGTTTAATATTGCCATCTTCTTATTTTGTTTTTATTGTTCAGTTATAAATATAAGCTTTTTAAGTTTTTCTTAATTTTTAATCTCCAAATGTTGCTCCTGTTGGAAGAATATTGAAATCAAGTACTATAAATTCTGCTGTTTTAGCTGGTTGTAAAAATATTGCACCAATTAATCTATTTCTATCTATTTCATCTGGTGTGTTATTTGTTTCATCCATTGTTACTCTAAATGCAAATAATCCTTGTCTTTGTTGTACTGATTCTAAGAATGGATTTGCAATGTTTAGGAATCTATTTCTTGTTTGAATTGTATTTTGTTCAAATACTAAATATTTAGAAGAACTTGCGATAAATTTCTTAACTGCGATCATTAATCTTCTAACATTAATTCTATCTAATGCTGTTGGTCTTACTTGAAGTGTTTTCTGACCCCAAATACAAACTCCTGTTGCTGGGAACGTTGCGATTGGATTTACTCTACCTTCATATAATTCATCTCTTTCAGCTTGATTTAATCTTGTTTTAGCTTCTAATACAGTTCCTAATACACCTCTATTTAAACCTGCTGGTGCGAACCATTCAGCTCCAATTCGATCTGACGCAGCTATTGCACCAGGCACTATAACTGATGGAGGAACAAATACTGGCTTGTTACGCGATGTATCTAGCACTTTTACCCATGGATAATATGATGCTGCATAATTAGTATCTAATCCATCTGCATCATTAACTGCTTGAGCTACTGATGCATTTACTGTAGATAAATCCATTACATAGAAAGTATCTTGTCTATCTTCTGCCATTGTAACTGCTGCATCTGTTACTGGTGCGTGTAAATTTTTAACTACACCTGGTAATGCTAACATATTAATATCATATTCATCTTGGTTTGATAATATGTCTAATGCTTTTTTATAAGCTGTGTATCCTGTAGCACTTGTTGAACTTAAATTAAATCCATATACATTAGTTGCTGTAGCATATTCTCCTATTTGTCTTATTATTGCTGGGCTAATACCATCATTTCCTCCTTGGAATGGTACTGAGAATTTAAGATCTTTTCCTCTTGGTCCACTTGTTCCTGTATTATCAGTTGATGCACTTAAAGATCCAACAAATGTTGCTGAAGCACTTGCATGCATACTAAAATCATCAACATTAAAGAAATTAGTTGTTTTTGAAGAACCTGATGCTACATTTGCTTGTCCTAAATTAGCTACTGGTCTGTTCCAATTTTCATTTTGTTTTTCTGAGAAATCCCAACCTAAATAAGCTTTTAAATTGTAAGTTCCTGATAATTGTTGTGAAGTACGATAAGTAGCTCCTGGGAATCTATATACTGTTCCACCTGGTGCTTGTTGGAATGGTGCAAATGGATCTGTAACTGCTTTAAATCCTCTTGGTGATAATTTAGGAGATAATGATCCTTCTGAAACTCCTTCTGATACTTCAACTCTTATAAATTGTGAAATATTTGGATAATCACCTGATGTAAGTACTTTACCTAATGTTGTATTATATGATTGGAATCTATCTCCAATTCGTCTTGCAATATAATTTGGACTATCTGGATTTAAATTTACATTTGTATATTCTTCTAAAATTGTTGGAGCTTTATCTGTATCCCCATATCCTCTTAATTGTATTGTAAATGTTGCATATTGTTCTACACCATCTATATCTGATTGACCATCATTTAAATTAGTAACAGATATTTTAAAGTCTTTATTTGTTGATGTTCCATCTGCTAATGTGTGGAATTTAAATAAATCTACAGTAGAAGTACCTGGGGAATTTGTATATCCTGAGGTAATCATTGGAGTTTTTGCATGATCATATCCTTCTGTAAATGTTGAATTCGTAAAATCACTTGCTGAAACACTTCCTGTTAGTAATAATACTTCATTATCAAGAGAACTAGATAATGATTTATTTTTAAAATGAATTGCTAAATGAGCTGGTTTAGCTGATGGGTTAGAAATTGCACTACCCTCTCCTGTTGAATAAGTATTTCCTCCTATTTTTGAATTTCTTGCACTAGTACCTAATGTTCTCTCAATATATTGAGAATCTGTAGATAATAGAGACATTGAAATAACTGTTTTAGCTATAGATGAACCTGATAATGTTAATGCTAATTTTTCATTTGCTTCTGGTGTTAAATCACCATCTGAAGCTGCAGTTAAAGTAGAAGCATTTAAATCAGATAAATTATTTCCTTTTGAAGGAACAATAATTGATATAATTTGACCTCCTGCTTGAGATGCTGGATTGTTATTTACAATTGCAATTGCATTATTCATAGTATCGTTATACTTATAACCTCCCCCAGCTAATACTCTTAATACTGTTACAGTTCCTGCGTTTCTTAAATATTCTTTAACTGCAAAAGGGACATAAGTTTCAGGATGTTGTGGTCCAAATACTCTTTCAAATTCTGAAAATCCTCTTGTAATTACTTGAGGTACAAAAGCAGGTCCTTTAACTGTAGGTCCTACGATTGCCGCTCCAATTGCTCCAATACCAGCGGGTAAAAAAGAAAGATCATTTTCTCTTGTAAATACACCTGGTGAAATAATAGTTTCTGCCATCTTATTGTTATTTTTATTTTGTTATTTCAATATGTTGTTCTGGATATAAATATAAAAACATTTCATAAACCAAAACTACTATAGGCGACCTCTTTTGGGGTCACCTATAAATATAAAATATAATTCAAAGCAATTACTACTTAGTAGCTTCTTCAGTAGATTCTTCTGAGGATGGGGTAAATTCTCCTGTACTTATGTCTAAAGATCCTTTACCATATTTGTCAGTAAGTGTTTTAGCTAATTCATTTTCTTTAGTACGAGTGTCTTCTAAAGCTGTTTTTAGTTGTTCTTCTTGCTTATCTAAACTTAATCTAGATAATGTTAATTGACCCATTGACATGGTAATAGAATTATAAGTTCCTTGAAGTTCTTGAAGTGATTTTAATTCGTCTTCTGTAAATTTGATTGCGTCTGCCATAACTTAAAATGTTAATTTATTTTTATTATTAATTCAGATATACATATATGCGAGATTCAGAAACCATAAGAATTATAAAGGTATTTTTACATAATTAACTATCCAATATACATTCGTAGTAAAATCATTTGTCCCTACTGTTTTCATTCTTGGAAATATTATAGAACCTGGAGCTAAATCTAAATTAATAGATTGAGACACATGATAATTATTATATTTAAAAAACTTTTCATCAGCTGCCTTACATTGTGTACTATCTACGGTTGCTGCGTGTCTTTGTATAAATGTTCCTGAATTTGCATCTGGTACGTTTTGTTCACCTATTACATCTGAATTATGTGAATACCATAATGATGCTGAAAAACCATCTGCATCCGCGTAAGTTATATTTTCATTGGCTTGTACATAAACATCCATTGATTTTATACTACAAGAATAGTTTGCTTGGTTTGGTATTCTCCAACCTGTGTTCATGTATGTTCTTGCTTCGGAATTTGTTGAAGTTATATCATCATAATCTGTTCCATAATCTTGGCCCCAATCTTCCATAGTATGTATACCTTTTGTGTTTGGTCCTTGCCAATTATTATCATCACCTGTAGATGCTCTTGTTGTTACTTCCCACGTATTATATATTTCTATTAAACTTGCTGTTGCTGCATGTAAATTAGCTACTTGAGTATTTGATGCTATTGTAAATGGTGCAGTTCCTGTTGCTACGTCTGATTCAAATGTTTGTGCTCTTAATTCATATGCACCTATATCTAAATTAGATGCTGCTCCTTCTATTATGATTTTCTTTTGTGCTGCTGAAGTATTAAAAGCTGCTGCTTCTCTTACTTCTAATGTTTTTCCTCCCCCTACTGTTATATCTGATTGTGCAATTGTTACTCTATCTATAGTTCCTGAATTAATGTCAACATTTGTCATGTTTTGACTATTAAAATCAATAGCACCTGCCATAGTACCTAATGTAGTTACAATACCACCAGTAAGTATGTTTGTGCCACCTATTGTTAATGCGTCTGCTTCTAGAGTTCCATCAAAATCTCCATCTACAGCATCTATATTACCTACAAATGTAGAAGCTATAATATTTCCACTTGCACTTATATCTCCTGAAGATGTTAGTGCTGTAAATATTTGTGTTGAACTTGAGATAGTTCCTGCTGGTATAGTGGCTGTAGCTGTTACATTAGTTAAACCACTACCATCTCCATGAAATTTACTTGCAGTTAACTCATTTGTAATTGTTAAAGAACCAGTTAGTTCATGTTTAAAATTTCCATCTAATAATAATGCTGTTTTAGGAGCTGCTGCTGCTCCTAAATCACTTGATGCTCCTTCTAATGCAGCTCTGTCAGCTACTTTAAAAAGTAAATCAGCTGATACTCCAAATCTATTTGAGGCATTTACTACTGCTTGAATGGTTGCTGCTTCTCCTGCTGTTCTGTCTTTATCACTAACTGATCCTGATGATGCTATCCATCTAATTGATCCTAAAACATCTCCTAATGAAGCTGAGGCTATAAAACCTTCTCTTTCCATTAGAAATAGAATTTTATCTTGATCTCTTCTTCTTAATCCATTAAAAAATGCTGTGGCTCCTCCAGCGTCAGCTATCTCATCGGGACTTACTCCTAATATTTTTTGTAAAGCTATAGATGATACTTCTCCTGTTCCCCCTCTAGTATAAGATAATATAAATTCACTACCTGTTGCTGCTGCTGTAGATTCTGCGTTAAAACTTTCTATATTTCCTTCATTATTTACTCTTATACCTTGTCTTTTTCCTTGTTTTTGAACTTGAAATTCATCTGATCTAATGTCAAAACTAACTAAGGGATCAGTTGTTCCAAAACCAAATTTACCTGAACTTGACATATAAAAGGAAGATGATGGGTTTGAACCTGATATTATAAATGATGAATTGTCTGCAGAGTCTAAAGTTATAGATGATTTGAAAGAAGAACCAGTAACACTAGGATATATTACATGTGATTGTGTTATAGAAGCGGTGCCTGAACCTGTTATTTCGAAAGCTGGTTGGGTTCCTATAATTGTATCAATAGATGTTGATATAGATGGTGATATACTACCACTAATTAAGTATATACTTCCATCTCTATAATGTAAGTTATTTGCCATTTTTTAGTTCTTTTAATTCTTTTTCTATATTTTCTACTTTTGTAATAAGTTGTTGTATTATTGAAACATACATTGCATCTGTTTGTCCTAAAGGGGTTGTCTTAGATATTTTATCTTTGTCTAAAAAATCATTGTCGGGACTTTCAAGATTTATTTTATGTTCTTTAACCCATCTAGGATCTATTTTTTCTAAATCTTGAGCAATAAAACCTATTTGTTGAAATTTATTACCGTGTTCCTTAGGATTTTTCCAATCAAATATTCTAGTTTTAAGTTGTTTAAATTTTTCTAAATCATATTGATAATTTTCTATGTTTTTCTTTAAACTTTTATCTGAAAGTGAACCAATAGATGTGTCTAATCCTGTAAGAGTACCATCATGTGCTATTCTAAAGGATTCTGTTGTATAATTAAAAAATTGAACTATGTCAGAATGTTCTGCAAATCTAGATGCATCTGATGTAGCTTGAGCATCGTCCATTCTAATTACTAGTCCTGGATGGTCAGCGTGGTCATCTGGAGGTATTGTTAATATATGAAGTCCACCTCCTCCAGAATCCTTAGAAGCTACCGAAATAAGTGCAGGGTTAAATTCTGCTGTACTAGTAGTTCCCGAACTTAAATATATACCAGGTCCATCGGGTCCTGTGTGTGCGGCTCTTGCTGTTCCATTTCCTTTTATAAATAAACCATTAGCATTAGTTGATTGGTTGTAGATATGATTAACATCACTACTCATGTCTACAGTTAGTGTGTGAGATGGGGCTGTTGTTCCTATACCAACTTTATCACCTGAAACTGTAAGTACAGCTCCTGCACTCATGTCTTGATTACTTCCTACTCCCCAAATTAGTGCACTAGAAATTGTATCTATACCCGCATACATTGTACCAGTGGTATTTGTATAAGCTACGTTTACATTATTAACATCGCTTCTTTCTAATTTAAGAATATTAACATCCGAAGAACTAACATGTAACCTCATATCAGCAGTACCAGTAAAATTATTTCCTATACCCACATTATTAGCAGATGAGTCAAGTTTTATTAAAGTAACTCTAGGTGTATTAGAAGGAAAAGTATCTCCATATGATGAGGTAGCTACTGAGTTTAAATCAACAGAAGAACCATAACCTAAAAATAGGTCTGAAGAACCAACACCAGATGTGTCATTAGCATCTGCAACTATTGAAACTACTCCATCGGCTGAAAGTGCTAGGTTGTCTCTTCCGTGTATAAAATTACCACCACCAGCATTATCTCCCATCATCATATTTTCTTTAATATGGAGTTGTTGTGATGGAGTAATAAGTCCTATACCAACCTCACCACTTCCTGAAATAAATACTCTATTAGTATAAGCAGAACCATTATATGTTCTAAAAAATGTGTTACCTGTGGTTGCGTAAGAAAAATAATTATCTACTCCATTATAAGAAAAATGAGTATTACCTGCTGTAGGTGATACTATTCTTAAGGTTTCATTAGAACCTTCTATATGAACTCTAGCAGATGGTGAAGTTGTTCCTATACCAACATTACCAGTATGTTTAAAGGTCATTATATGATTACCTGTAGTAAGACCATAATGCCAGTCTAAATAAGCAGAAGACGCATCATCTCTTGCATATAAGGCAAAAGGGCCACCAGTGTGACCTGGGGGTTGAATTGCTAAACGAGGATATACAGGGTTATTAGATGATAATTCTACTTGTGCACCTATATGAACGTCTGCTTTTACGTCTTCATTGTCTACCCAATAAGTTTTTGTGGTTACTTGGTTTGCTTGTTGTTCTTCTCTTTTTATCGTTGGAGGGAATAAATCCATTCCTTCATAAAAAATACCTGATTCTAAAGATCCGGTAGTTAATATGTTATCACCTTGTATTCTAAATAATTTGGTGTTAGATTTAAAAAATAACGCCCCTTCATTGATATTTACTACTAAATCATCAGTAGCAAATTCATTTAAAGAAGGATTTGTATGTTTAATTTTTATAGCCATATGTTATAAATATATTAAGATATAATTATTTTTCCAGTATTTAATGATATTTTTCCAGTATTTAGTAATATTTTTCTAATACTAGTTTCAACATAAATTAGTTTAACTGTTACCTGAGAAAAAAATCCTTGAGTTCCCCCTGTTGTTGTAATTTTTACTGCTAAACCATTAACAAATGTCTCATCTTCACCACTTATGTCTACTATATTACCTGAATAACTATCAAAACTTGTGGTTGCAGCTGTGTGATTATCACTTCCAACAACTTCTCCATTACCCTCTTTAACAATTGCTGCTGTAAAAGTAGATGATCCTTTTGATCCTGCTTTTGCTCTTACTATAAGTTGAACTGAAGTTGGTGATTGAAAATTAGAGATTTCAAGATCATCTAATAATAAAAACATTGATTGGTTTTGGATTGCATTATTACATAATGTACTATCATCTGCATCATTTAATATTGATGGTAAAGTTGCAGGTGAAGAACTCCAATTTCCTGTTTCTGAAGTATTTACGTCATTGGGGAGTAAGTCTACTTGTGGCATTTATCCTATTTTTTAGGTTATTGCTTCTATCATAAATGAAGTACCTGTAGGTATTGTTCTTAATTTTTGTTCGGCTAAAGATTGTTTAATCATACCAAATCTTAAATCATATATTGAATTTGCAGCTACATTTACAATAACAGAAGCTGCATGAGTTTGTCCTGATGGTCTAGCACTTTGCACAAATCTATGATATCCTCTACCTTCTGACCCATCAACTAAAGTAACTGTACCTCCACTAGTTTCTTGAACTATACCAGTAAAACCTTCGACTCTGTTTGAACCATTATTTATTTCTAAAGTTGCGTTATAGGTTATTTTATATAAACCTGCTCTAGATATGGTTACTCTATTACTAGACAAACTAAAAATATTAGTGTGGCTGTTTTGTTCTTGAGATAATGTAACTGTTGTTGTATTTGTTTCAGGAAGAGATCCTTGATTATCAGCTCCACCCGTTCCAAAAGCTGTCATAGTAGTTGCACTAGTGTTTGTTGCAAAGAAATATAAATTAGGTCTTACTGTGTACCCCGCCCCTGTTCCTGCATTTGCTGTTATTGTTCCACTTGAACTTATATTACCTGATGCTGTTATATGACTGGTAACGTTTAAGCTACCACTTGCAAAAATTTCATCACCATCATCTGCACCAATTATTAAAAATTTTTTATTATCTGATCTTATTTGAAACCCACCATCACTAAAGTAATTACCTATTGAAAAATCAGGTTCTTGATTGTTTAAAAAATTAATAATTTGATTACCATTTTGATCAAATGAATCTAAATTAACATTAACTGAACCTTGATTTCTAATATGAAGTTCTGCAGCTAAAGTACCTACTGCAGTATCTCCAAGAAGTAATCTTCTAAAAGAACCTGTTCCACCAGATATAGTTGAGACATGACTTGAACTTATATTACCTGAGGCTGTTACTGGTCCTAATAATTCTATATTTTTATTTGAATAACCATTTCTTCCTATTTGAATTCCTGTTATAGAGGCATCACTAAATACTCTACCCTGAGTTGATCCATCTGTATTAAGTGCTAGATACCCATCAATATTATATGAGCTAGCTTTTACGATTCCACTTGCACTTATATTACCTGAAGAAGTTATAGCAGTAAATATATGTTCAGAACCTGATATTGTTCCTGCTGGTGCAGTAGATGAAACATTAGATAAACCACTACCATCTCCATGAAATTTACTTGCACTTATTATACCACTCGCACTTATATTTGAACCTGTTATGTTTGCTCCTATAAATCCAGTTGATGATTGAATTTGACCACCAAAAGTTGATATGGATGCATCATTAAGACCACCAGGGTAAACTCTATCACTACTTATATTTCCACTTGCACTTATATTACCTGATGCTGTTATGTTACCCGTTGTAGTAATATCACCGTTTAAATCGATTCCTGAACTACCACTAATTAATCCCCCTACAGTTAAACCACCAGCATTAGTAACATGGGGTTCTGCTTTTATTGCTAAATGACCATCTTTTGTGTCAAATTTAAAGTTTGTAGAACCTGAAATTTTTAATGTTTCAGCTCCTTCACTTACAATGTATTGTGGAAAAGAGACATTAGGGAATTCAATTATACCACCAGTTGGTATATAAATGTGCTCTGTTGTAATTGTTCCACTTGCACTTATATTACCTGAGGCTGTTATATGAGTTAATTCTAAATTTGCATCTCCACCATTTCCAAAAGACAATCCTTTAGTATCAGTTGAACTTGGAAATACTAATTTTCTATTACCTACGTGGTATCCGGGTGAATATACATATCCACTTGCACTTATATTACCTGAGGCTGTTAAATGAGAAGTAACTTTTAATTGTGGAACAACTACTGAGCCTACACCATCTCCAACAAATAATTGTCCGCCGACGTTATAAAGACTTCTTTGACTGTTAGTATATAGTACATTACCTATTTCTAGCTGTCCACTTGCACTTATATTACCTGAGGCTGTTACATTACCTGTTGTTCTAAATTCACTTGAACTAATAATTCCTGATACTTCAAGAGTTGCTGTTGTTCCTGTTCCCCTAAGTTCTGGTGTTTGAATATATGATGTTGCACTTGCACTTATATTGCCTGAAGCTGTTATGTGAGAAGATACTGTTA
>Ga0187218_1000095_pt1 | contig 23673 bp, 32 predicted proteins | sample 14SPOviralmetaG_FD_130167 | JGI IMG/M metagenome (GOLD analysis project Ga0187218, IMG submission 130167) | Marine viral communities from the oligotrophic San Pedro Time Series (SPOT) site, San Pedro Channel, CA, USA - 14 SPOT_SRF_2010-08-11... | ecosystem: Environmental > Aquatic > Marine >...
TCCAAAAGACAAACAGAGGTCTAAAGTGCCAGCAGTATCGCAGTACAATGAACAAACACTACATGAATATGTGTTCCAAAGTATTCCACTGCGTGTGTTAGACAACTTGAGCAGTAGAAAAGACAACAAGCCTTTCCCAATAAAAACTGGTGACACACCAGATGAAGTGTTTAATGTGACACCAGAGATTGCTCGAAAGTTTATGAATGTGTACTATCAGAAAGAACCTGAAGTACAAAAAGCCATAGACAAAACACTAAACAATCCTCGCAAGTTTATTGAACTGTTTACTAATATTATGCTTGGCAAAAAAGTAAGTGGTGCTGCACCCACTGATATTGCCCCAGACAAACTCACTGCTGATGTCAATGAGGCAGGTGTTGGAATTATTACCAAACAGAACGCTACCAAGGATGCTCCTATAGGCAGTGAGTATAGTAATGTCAAAAAACTAGGCCTTGGGTCTGGTAAGCCCAAACTTCACGATAAAAAAGCAACTAAGAACAGTGATCCAAACACACTGTTTAACTTAGGGCTTGCAGAAATATACACACCACTGGCTATCGCTATAATGGAAGGTGGACACAGTTTACCTGAACTAGACGAAGACATGGCAGGCTTTTTAGATAATATACTTGCTAAAAAAAAGACAGATACTACACCTAAGACAGCAATAGATCAAATCAATACACAGTTAGCAAAACAGCGTAAACAACGTGAAAGCGAACTAAAAGCAAAACTTTACAAACTCACACGTCAAGCCATGAATTTGCCTGCAGGCAGTGAAGAACAACGTCGTATTATTGATGCAATGAATCCTGTGCGTAAGGCCTTAAAGTTAAATCCAATTGCAGAAGCAGTGTCACAGGTAGACATTGATCAACTGGAGCGTTTTGCAGACAAGATGTTTGCAAAGGTAGGCATTGATGTTGAGTTTGGCAGTCACTTTATGGATCGTGTAAATGATGAGCGCAATGGTAAACCCATAACACCTGCAGAGTTGACCAGACTGTTCAAACAAGAATACAAACGCTATGGCAAACCTATTGCACAGATGGGTCCAGAACAACAAGCAGTTATGAAAGATCTACAAACAGACATCAACATTCCATTCATGCTGAAATGGGATGCAGATAACAATGAACTAGATCTTATTGCTAAAACTGTAATGCGTAAAAAAGATTTTAAAACCAGCAACAAAGAATTTGCTGTGGAGAGAGGCGGCATCAACGTGCCATTTGCAAGTGGAAACTTTGCAAGCATAGTACCGCATCGTGCCCTAAAAATAAAGAAACCCACACCAGGGAGGTTGAGTTATGAACAGCCAAAGGATAACAGAAAGCGTAATAACTGAGGAGAACTATGATGAACTATTGCAAAGCAAACTACAAGAACTGGAACACATCGCTGAAGATTTTACGCAAGCACCTAAACCTGGTAGCAGACCCGGCAGTCTAAAACGCAAAGCAGCACAGTATCTAGGCAAAGGTGCTGGCGATAAACTAAGCAAAACAGATCTCAAACGTTTGCGAGCCAAAGCCAACAAAATGAAAAAAAGCACAAAAAAAGCAGAACGTGACAGAGGTAATCAACTGGCAAGACAGGTAAGTTTTGCACACAACATGAAGAAGAAGTAGTATGCAAGAATATAAGTTAAACATAGAGTTACGGCAGATTGGCAAATATGATGTCAATGATTACAGGCTCTTTATTAACAACGAACTTATGTTAGAACGTCCTTGGAATTTACCCAATGGTTATGAATGTCAAAATGTACACATCACATGTAACCTAGCACAAGGCAGTAATGCAGTAAACTTGCAAAATATAAACGGCAACCTTGAGCTAGGTAGAATAAATATAAATGACAAACAAATTAAACATACGAATGGGTATTTTGAATTATGATATTGAGTGAAATTGTAGAACAAAAATTGGCTTGTCCACTTGCTGCAGGAGATCTCGCAGTAAACACTGAGAACAGAGATAGAACTATAAAGCAGTTTAACTATGGTCCACTTAATGTTGATGTTCCTGGCGATTACTGGAAAGACATTGGCGAGTATTGGAACACAACAGAAGAAGCAGCCAAGGCCAGTAACTGCGGTCTCTGTGTGGCATTTGATATTAGCAAACGCATGAAGGATTGTTTGCCTGGTGATACATTTGATGATGATGGAGAACTAGGTTATTGCTGGATGCATCACTTCAAGTGTCACAGTGCAAGAAGTTGTCATACCTGGGCTAAAGGTGGTCCTATTGAAAAAGAAAGTGAAAGTGCTGAATGGCAAGGCAAAGCATTTGGTGCACAGGGCGTGGAAGAAACAACAGCAAGTGGTAATATGGCTACAATAGCAAATCCGCAAGTCACAAATCCTTTTGCATACAGTAGTGCTAAAAAGAAACCAAAGAAACAAAAACCAACTGACAATGCATTGGACATGAAAGGCACAAGTGTGTTTGGCGGTCCCATGCTAAAACGATAAATAACTTATACTATAATATTTGCTTAGGAAATTTTGAAATGGGTAACATTCACGATACTATAAAAAAACTGGACCAAATCTCAGAAGGACATCTAGGAGATATGGCGCATGAAGCTGAAAAGGATCATGAAGTGCAAATGGCACGAAGTGATTGCTTTAAAAGTGCATCATATGCTATTGCTATTCATAAGATGCTTAAAGATGTAAGTGAATTAGAAGGCATCGATGGTTGGGTGGCATCAAAAATTACCAAAGCAGCAGACTACCTGGGCAGTGTCAAACACTACATGGAAGGCGAAATAATGAAGAACGCCGAACTTGCCATTGCAGTAACAAATGCACCTGCAGAGCCACAGCCTTTGCAAATGGACATGCCCGAAGAAAGCGTAGAAGAAACACAAGAAAAAGTACAAGAAGCAGTACAAACAACATTTGACTTTTGGGGTAAAAAATAATGTCAGACTTTTTTTCACTAGTACAAAAACTACATGCAATTGAAGCAAACGAGAAACCTACAACAGTAAACGAAAGTGCACCTGTTGAAGTAAGTTCAGAACGCAAAGAGGTTATGGAAACTGCTAATATTCTTCGTGAACTAGATGCAATCGAAGTCACCCCAAAGTCTGTTGCTGAAGTAAAATCAAACAACATATTCGAAGCAAAAAAAGACGAAGTAGAAGTTGACGTTGAAGAAACAATGCAGAATCGTTTTGCAAAGTTTATGAAAGCAGAACGTGCTGCAGGATCAGACATTGATGTAATGAAGTCAATGATTGATGAAGGCACAGCAGAATATGAGTATGCTGATCGTGCATTTACAAAAATGTCAGAAACAATGGATACGCTAAACACAATGGTTGCAGAGGGCGGCATGCTTGGTCGAAAGATTAACGAAGCAGGTGGCGATGCTGCAGCATTGGAAGAAGTAGCACAAGCACTAAACGTTGCTCGTGAGGCATTGACTCGCGCACACAGTGATGCACTTGGCATCGCACTAGAACAGACTGAGGACTGATCAATGAGAGCCAAGGACTTCACAACCAAGGCAGAATCTCTTACAGAAGAACAGTTTGATGAAGCCGCAGGCAAAAAAGATGCTTGTTATCACAAAGTAAAAAGCCGTTACAAAGTATGGCCCAGTGCCTATGCTAGTGGTGCCTTAGTAAAGTGTCGTAAAGTTGGTGCTAAAAACTGGGGCAACAAAAGCAAGAAAAAATAATGCGTATTGCTGAGCTACATGAGGATTTACCACCACAAGGTCCTGAAGTCACTGTAGGTGATTATACTACCACACATTTTTATATGTGTGGCAGTGCAATTAAAACAGCAGAAACACACTTTGAAAAGCCTGGAATGGAAAAACTAGTACGTTTTATGGATATGATCTATGAACTAGAACGTGTAGTTATGGATACCGGCGAATCAGATGATGACACACATGAATTTGCAGAACAAGTTTACTTTGCTACTATGGAAGCAGCAAGAGAAGCAGGCATAGAAGGCGAAGTTGCAGAGTATCAAATGAAGCATCTTAACAGTATTGTAAAAGGTGATCCAGAGCCAGGCTTTGGGCGTGTTGACTTAGATGAATCAAATATGACAGAAGATCTAAAAGATTGGTTTGGCAAAGGCAAGAAGGGCGGCGCCGGTGGAGGCGGATGGGATCGTTATAATACCAAAGGCGAACGCATAGGGAAATGTGGTGATCGCAAGCCCGGTGAGGGCAAACCCAAATGTTTATCAAAATCAAGAGCAGCAGCCCTCCGTGCCAAGGGTGGCAAAAAAGCCATTGCTGCTGCAGTAAACAAAAAGCGCAGAGACGATCCTAAAAAGAATCGCAAGGGCAAAGCCAAAAACGTATCAAATACAACTCGTAAATACAAGTAAGTATGACAAAACCATTCCTACCTTATTTAGAGACCATGATCTCTAATGCATGCACATTGGCCTGTGAAAACTGTACCAACTACAGTGATTACCACATGAAAGGTAGCATGCGTTATGCAGACTTTGAGCCTGTATTTGATGCATGGAATGAACGCATAGAAATAGACTGCATGGGTTTCATAGGTGGCGAGCCCATGATAAATCCTGAACTTAAAACCTTCATGCGCGAAACACAAGTCAAACTGCAAAAGAGTGTGATGCTGGTAACAAATGCTACACAGTGGCATCGTTGGCCCAACTTCATAGACTTTATCAAAAACATGGGCAGTGTGCATTTAAAGTTCAGTGTGCATCAACCCAATGAACACTACATACATGCTGCAATAAAAAATGTGTTTGATAATGTGGTATGGGATCAAGTGCAATGTGAAGATGATTTTGAACAATACAAAAATGATGATTATAGTTTGATGTTCACAATAGATCGTTGCAATAGATTCACACGTTCATGGCGTGGTACAAACTACTATGATATGAAACCATATGCCAACAATCCCATAGAAGCACACAAAGAATGCAGTCAAACCTATTGTCCGTTGCTGTACAATGGTAGATTGTACAAGTGTAGCAGTGTTGCATTACTACAACAGGTGCTAGGTGATCACTATTTGTTAGATGATGCTGATTGGCAACCTTATTTACAATACAATGGTGTGGGCATTGAAGACAGTGACAAAGACATACAGGCTTGGATCAACAACTATGCAAAGCCACACAGCATTTGTAGAATGTGTCCTACATTTGAAGATCAACCTTTTTACACACATTGGGATAAGGTACAAACTAAATAAATACAGTATAGGAGTTTGAAATGCGACTAAATGAATTTGTTGAAGATAATACAGAACTTACTTTCGAAGATGATGATCAGTTTTTCGAGGAGTTTGGATATCTTGGATACAGCATTGACGAAGCAGAGACGTTTGAGGCAGAGTATCAAGGTCGCAAAGTAAAACTAAACAAACCTATGCAAGGCGATGTTAAGAAGTTTAAAGTTTATGTTAAAGATCCTAAAACTGGCAACGTTAAAAAAGTCAACTTTGGCCATGGCGGTAGCAGCGTCAAAGGCAAAGCAATGAGAATCCGTAAATCTAATCCAGCGGCTCGTAAGAGTTTCAGAGCTAGACACAATTGCGACAATCCAGGACCGAAGACTAAAGCACGTTATTGGTCATGCCGTAAATGGTAAAAGGATTTGTTTGATGTCTATGTTTCTTCGCTGGTGGCTAATATTTTGTATTAGTATTGCAGCATTTTTTACTTTGTATATCTTTGGTTTTATTGATGCATTAATAGCAAAAGATACCACACGACTAAGTTTTGGTATTATTACAATTTATTTTATTGCTAGTGGATTTACAGGTTGGATCACATACAATAAAACCAAAGGCAAAAAACAAGGTGCTAACATCAATATAGGTTGGTTTATCACAGAACTATTGCTTGCAATGGGCATGATTGGTACTGTGATTGGATTTATTCTCATGCTCGGAGGTAGTTTTGAAAGTCTCAACGTAGCAGACACTGGCAGTGTAAAAACTGCACTTACAGACATGGCATTGGGCATGAGCACAGCATTGTACACAACACTTGTGGGTTTGGTGTGCAGTCAGTTGTTAAAGGTTCAATTGGTCAATGTCGAAGAAGGATAAACAAAAATTTAAAAGCAGCATAGGCTTTACTGACTTACTGTTCAATCTTGTGATTGGATTTGTGTATCTTTTTGTGATTGCTTTCATACTGATAAATCCTATATCCAAAAAAGGTGATGTTGAAAAAAAAGCAGACTTTTTGATCAGCATTGAATGGGATCACTATCTCAATGATGACATTGATCTGTGGGTTAGAGATCCTGCAGGCAACACAGTTGCATTTATAAACAAACAAGCAGGATTAATGAATCTAGAGAAAGATGATTTGGGTTTCAATGGTGATGAAGTTCGCATGGGAAACATAACAAAAACAGTACAGCTCAACAGAGAAGTTGTTACATTGAGAGGTATCATTGCTGGCGAGTATCAGGTGATGGCACATGTATACAACAAACTTTACACAGTACACAACGGAAAACCTACAAAAGACTTGCCCGGAACAATCACTGTGCAAGTTATCAAAATCAATCCCTACAACGAAGTGTTCATCAGTAAATATCCTTACAGTGAGGCTGGACAAGAAATAAGTCTTGTGCGATTTAAATTAAGCGAAGATGGTGACTGGTTAGGACACAACACACTGGAAAGCAGTATCATCAGCAACGGCCAAGTAGATGCCACCAGACCAAGAGGAGCATACGACCCATATTAAATTTTGACTTACAACTTGTGCCTTTCTTTTTGAGCATGGCAACACTCACAATCATAGTGTTGGCCATTGGCATACATTTTTGGCGTAATGCTGTTGTGATGGCAATAGTGATACCACTGAGCATGTTTTGTGCTTTCACTGGATATAACACCATTGTAAACACGTTGGGGTATCCAATACAGCAAACCATTCCAAATGAAGCACTGTATTTGTATCATGTTGAAAGTATAGATGGCGAGCAATTGTATGTGTATGCAATAGAACCAGATAAAGTGCTACCAAAAAACTTTCGCATACCAGCAACTGATCAAAATCGCAGCACAATGAGTGAAGCAAAAAAGCGCAGTGGTCGTGGAATAAAACAGGTGTTGCGTGGCAACACAAACAGTACACAATACGGTGTACTCAATCCAGGTGAATATCTTACATATGATTTTAAGATTGACAGCCAGGGTTTAAAGTCATATAATAAGTAAACTTAAATAGGAGACATACATGGATCGTGTATTCAATAGTGAGGAAAAAGCAAAACTCACACAATTGGTCAACGAAGGCTTGACTGTAATGCAAGAAGTAGATGACCTCAACGAAGGTTTAAATGACACAATCAAAGCAATTGCGGACGAAATGCAAATCAAACCCACTGTGCTGAAAAAAGCAGTGCGCACAGCATACAAAGCAGACTTTGATAAAACAAGCGACGATTATGCTACACTGGAGAACATTCTTGCTACAGTGGGCAAGATTTAATGCATCGTCTGAGAAAATACAAATACACACGCAAAATTTACAAATTTTTTAGAAACAGTTACAGACTGAGTCCACTTGCATTTTGGTGTGAAATGGTCGAAACACTGATGCTGGTCACAGCAAGTGCCATACTCAGCATCACAATACTTGATCCCAATGGTTGGCAATTTGTACCACTGTATTTAATAGGTAGCATTTTGGGTGTGATTTCAACTATAATAAGAAGAGCAGCATTTGCAGTGATCTTGTGTGCATGGTTCACTGTGATGAATTTGATTGCACTAGTACAACTATATGGAGCTCTTTGATGAGTTATGTAGACGCTTGGTTTGACAGACAACAAGATCGAATACATGTTGTAGAACGTGTTGACGGTCGGCGTGAGTATAGAGAATATCCTGCTAATTATGTATTCTACTACAATGATCCACGTGGCAAATTTAAAAGCATATATGGTGATCCTGTGAGTAGATTCAGCACACGCAATGGCAAAGAGTTCCAAAAGGAACTTAAAATGCAAGGCAAAGATGGGCTTTGGGAAAGTGATATCAATCCAATCTTTCGTTGTTTAGCAGACAACTACAGAGGTGCAGAAGCACCTAGACTGCAAACAGCATTTTTTGATATTGAGGTAGACTTTGACAAAATCAGAGGCTACAGTCCTACAGATGATCCGTTCAATGCTATCACTGCAATTAGTGTGTATATGGACTGGACAGATCAACTTGTAACACTGGCTGTGCCACCCAGCGGCATGACCATGACTACTGCCAAGGAACTGTGTGCTAGATTTGACAACACATACTTGTTTGACAGCGAAGCGGAAATGCTCAAAGTGTTTTTGGATCTTATTGAAGATGCAGATGTGCTAAGTGGTTGGAACAGTGAAGGATATGATATTCCGTACACTGTGAACCGTGTGACAAGAGTTCTCAGCAAAGATGACACACGCAAGTTTTGTTTGTTTGGGCAGTTGCCAAAGAAGCGTACATTTGAACGCTTTGGTGCAGAAAACATCACATTTGATTTGCATGGCAGACAACATTTGGACTACATGCAACTGTATCGCAAATACACCTATGAAGAGCGTCACAGTTACAGTTTAGATGCCATTGGCGAGTATGAATTAGATGAACGCAAGGTTGCATATGAAGGCACACTGGATCAGTTATACAATCAAGACTTTGAAAAGTTTATTGACTACAACAGGCAAGATACTGCACTGCTAAAAAAACTGGATGACAAACTGAAGTTTATTGACTTGGCCAATGTGTTGGCACATGAAAACACAGTGCTGTTGCCCACAACAATGGGTGCAGTTGCACTCACAGAACAAGCCATCATTAACTTTGCACATGACCAGGGTATGGTTGTGCCCAACAGAAAACAACATGAAGGCAACACTGCGGCTGCTGGTGCATATGTTGCATTTCCTAAAAAAGGTTTGCATGACTGGATTGGTAGCATGGACTTGAACAGTCTGTATCCCAGTGTGATCCGCGCACTCAACATGGGTCCAGAAACTGTGGTAGGACAACTGCGTCCTACAATGACTGAGAACAGCATCAAGCAGTTGATGGATCAAAAGAAAAGTTTTGCTGATGCATGGGAAGGACAGTTTGGATCAAAAGAATATCTTGCTGTGATGGCCATGGAACGTGGTACAGAAATTACAATTGATTGGGAGTCAGGCGGCGAGGATGTGTGCAGTGCATATGATGTGTGGCGTTTGGTGTTTGACAGCAACCAGCCATGGACGCTGAGTGCAAACGGCACAATCTTTACATATGAGAAAAAAGGCATCATTCCAGGACTGCTAGAACAATGGTATGCAGAACGCAAGGTGCTACAAAAGAATGCCAAAGACACACAAGGTGTAGACAATGATCAATTTGTGTACTGGGACAAACGGCAACTTGTAAAGAAGATTAACTTAAACAGTTTGTATGGTGCTATTCTCAATCCTGGTTGTAGATTCTTTGACAAGCGCATTGGGCAAAGCACAACACTCACAGGACGTAGCATTGCCAAACACATGAGTGCCAAGTGCAATGAACTGCTCACAGAAGAATATGATCATGTTGGCAAGTGTGTGATCTATGGAGACACAGACAGTGTGTACTTCAGTGCATGGCCTGTGATCAAAGATCAAGTGGGCAATGGCACAATGAAGTGGGGCAAGGATGAATGCATTGCACTGTATGATCAATTGGGTGCCGCAGTCAATGAAACGTATCCTGCGTTTATGGAACGTGCGCATCACTGCCCCAGACACTTGGGAGAGATAATTGCCAGTGGTCGAGAGATTGTGGCCACAAAAGGACTGTACATCACCAAGAAACGTTATGCAGCATTGGTAATAGACAATGAAGGTTTCCGCACAGACACAGATGGCAAGCCAGGTAAAGTAAAAGCAATGGGATTGGATCTCAAGCGCAGTGACACACCCAAAGTCATGCAGGACTTTATGAGCGAGTTGCTGTTGGAAGTGCTAACAGGTGCAGGTCCCGAGCATGTGATTGAACGCATCAAAACATTTAAGATAGAGTTTCATGAACGCCCAGGCTGGGAAAAAGGCACACCCAAACGTGTTAACAATCTCACCATGTACAGCAAACGTGAAGAACGTGAGGGCAAGGCCAACATGCCAGGACATGTGAGAGCAGGCATGAACTGGAACACACTCAAACGCATGAACAGTGACAAGTACAGTGAACCTATCATTGATGGCATGAAAACTATTGTGTGCAAACTCAAAGCCAATCCATTGGGTTGGACCAGCATAGGCTATCCAACAGATGCCACACACTTGCCAGATTGGTTTAAAGCACTGCCCTTTGATGACAGTCTAATGGAAGCAACTATTGTTGATCAAAAGATTAGTAACTTGTTGGGTGTGCTGGATTGGGATTTAAAAGCAAACACCAACACAGCAAGCACATTTGACAGCCTTTTTAGTTTTGAATAAAGTACGCACATAAATACTGCAAGTAGGAGCAGTATAGATGAGTCTGGCAGACAAAATTAATCAACTCAGTCTTATCAAAAACAAGTTTTCTGACCTGGGCGAACATACTGCACATGATGTAAAACAATTCAAATCTGAATATGATGTTGTTGATCATTATAGAAAAATGTTTAAAGACAGAGATAATTTTGACAAACTTGTAGATCTAAATCTTCAAATAACAAGTTTGCTTGCACAATATCATGCCACCAGCAAAAAAGTCAAACAGCAAATAAACACAGTGATCCACAGCAAAGAACGTGGAATACTACAGTATGATTATAATAGGTACAACCAACAAACTGTTGAACAATCATTATTGGACATTAGAGATGAAAACATCAGCAGGAAATTTGTTGAATTACTTTGTAGTGTAATCCACAACATCAGTGACTGGCGATTTGCAGGATGTGTCATCAATCCTATAGATTCACGATTCATTGAGAAAATGCTTGCCAGTGAGCCCTTGTACATTGTTAGCAACAATGATGTATGTATCAAAAGAGTTAGAAAAAAATTAAATGATTTCTATGCAAAACAAAGATTGAGAACATACAATCGTATTAAGGAGTTGCCTAGACAATTGGGATTGACTGTGTGTGTTAATCAATTTGAATACATGCCATTGGATGAGCAAGGCGATGTCATGCAACAGATTTATAAACACACACTGCCCGGCGGACAAATGCTAATTACATACAATGACTGTGATCAAAGAGCCAGTTTAGAACACACACTGGAAGGTTTACGCTTTTACAGCACAAAAGAACTTACATTGGGCAAAGCATTTAGCATAGGATGGGATGTTGTAAAAACTGAAACAACAAACAATGGTGTGTGGAACTGTGCTATACTACAAAAGCCAGGTGAATTACACAGTATCAAAACCAGTGCACCAATGGTAGAAAATATCCTAGCAAAATAATTTTATTGACTTCTACACATTTTCTAAATACAATATACATAACATAACAAAAGGACTTATCAATGAAAGATTATTTACTTGACATTGTTCAGCATACGCACAACCTTGGCTTTATTGACCTAGTCAAAGTCACAGGCAATGACAAATCAACAAAAATTGAAGGACTTGCAGAAGACCGCAGTGTTATACTGCAAGCCGAAACACATGCTCCAGTTGCAGACTTTATTGGCACATTTGGCATGCCCAACTTGGATAAGCTCAGCATCATCTTGAAGATTCCTGAGTATCAAGAAAATTCTAAGATCAGCATCAACACACAAGAGCGCAATGGTGCAACAGTACCTGTTGGCATTCACTTTGAAAATGCAAATGGCGACTTTGTGAATGACTATCGTTTTATGGCCAGTGAAATTGTTAACGACAAACTAAAAAGTGTTACAATGAAAAGTGTGCCATGGAGTGTGGACTTTGAACCCAGTGTTGCCAGTGTGCAACGCTTTAAGTTCATGATCAGTGCCAACAGTGACGAAACTACATTTATTGCTAAAACAGAAGGCACAGACTTAAAGTTTTACTTTGGTGATCAAAGCACACACGCAGGCAACTTTGTGTTCCAACATGATGTTGGTGGTGAACTCAAACGTGGTTGGGCATGGCCTGTAGAACAGGTATCAAAGATTTTGAGTCTGGCAGGTGATACACGCATCAAGTTCAGTGATGATGGTGTGGGTGAGATCACTGTAGACAGTGGACTTGCTGTGTATCGTTATTTGCTTCCAGCACAAAGCAAGTAATGGACAATAGATGGCAACACAAAGGTCATCCACGAGGACAACATTTGCTTAGTCCTTGTGGTGATCTTGCTGTTGTTTGTATACCAAAGTGCAGTAGCAGTTACTGGCAAACTTGGCTAAGTCAAAATAATTGGACCATGCATCATGACAATCGCATAGAAAAACATGTGCATGTGTTGTGTTGTTTGCGAGATCCAGTTGATCGTTGGGTTGCAGGTATTAGTGAATATCTTGATAGATATTGGAATAATGATAATGACATCAAGTGTCAAGCAACACTGAAACTGATACAGGATAGAGTTATCTTTGACGATCACACAGAAGTACAGCACTATTTTTACAGTGTGTTTCCACACAACAGCATGACTTTTTTCCGGTATGACAACACCAAAAGTGTATGGGATGCTATAGAAAAATGGACAGGCATACCTGTTCCACCATACAAGTATCTACACAATCCAATTAACTTCACAGATGATCCTGTGAATAACAAAAGAAAAGCATGGAAAAATTGGATACTTGACAATAGTGATCTAAATAGTATAAAGTTATATTATGATACACATGATCAAGAAACGTACAGGTTATTGAGTAAAATAGATGAACGACAATCTAACCAATAAACAAAATGATTACGCAGTGTTCTTGCCAGCATTGAGCAGTTTCTATGGCACTTATGTGGGCAAGCAACGCTTTGATCAATACGTGGATCAAAATCGCATACCTACACATTTGCAAGGCACAGCACTGGAAGCAATGAACTGGCTCAGTGACAAAGGTGTATTTGAATACAAATGGACACTGTACAGTGCAGGACATGCTGATCTAGATACAACACGTCACAGTCCAAAAGATGATATGGTTCGTGACACTGAAAAAATGAACAGAGATGGCAACATACTGGTAGGCGACAGTGGAGGCTTCCAAATTGCCAAAGGTGTATGGGAAGGAGACTGGCGTGCAGGTGCAACCTGTGCCAATGCTGACAAGAAACGCAAACAAGTGTTGACTTGGTTAGACAGTTACTTTGATTACAGCATGGGTTTGGACATACCCAGTTGGGTTGTGCATGATGAAAAAGCCAGTCGAAACAGTTGCATCACACAAGTGCATGAAGCAGTAGAAGCAACCAAGTTCAACAACGAATACTTTATTGCCAATCGCAAAGGCAAAGAAAATGGTGGCACAAAATTCCTAAATGTTCTACAGGGTGATAATCATCAAAATGCACATGAATGGTATGACCAAGTAAAGCACTACTGCGATGACACACAGTACCCAACCAATCACTTTGATGGATGGGGCATGGGTGGACAAAACATGTGTGACATTCACCTCATACTTGAACGCATTGTACATCTACACTATGATGGACTGCTACAAAGCGGCAAGCATGACTGGATGCACTTCTTGGGAACTTCAAAACTGGAGTGGGCAACATTGCTCACAGATGTACAACGTGCAGTAAGAGCAAACTACAATCCTACGCTGACAATAAGTTTTGATTGTGCAAGTCCTTTCCTTGCCACAGCAAACGGACAAGTGTACACCAATGTGGTCACTGAACATGATCAAAAGTGGGTATATCGTATGTCACCAACTGCTGATGACAAAAAGTATTTCAATGACACAAGACTGTATCGTGATGGTTGTATCACAGATGGTATCCACACCATATGGGAAGACAGCCCAATCAGTGAACACATGCGAATGATGGACATCTGTCATTATGGACCTGGCATGCTAAACAAGATTGGCAAGGAAGGCAAGACTTCATGGGACAGTTTTAGTTATGCACTGTTGATGGGTCATAATGTTTGGACACACATCAACGCAGTACAAGAAGCAAACAGACAGTATGATGCAGGTGTTATGCCCGGCATGTTGTGGTCAAATACACAACGTTTTCGTGACATTGTAAATGATGTTTTTAGTGCGCCTACCAAGGAGAAATCACTTGACATCATTGCTAAGAATAGTATATACTTTATGGACATTATAGGTACAAGAGGCTTTAAAGGTAAAAAGACTCAAAACGCTACTACACAGTTTAACAATTTATTCACAGAGGTGTGATATGGACTTAGAAGATCGTATCTTGTATTTGGAAGACAGACACGCTAGGTTAAGCAAAAGCACAGACAAACTAGAAGGTGAACTCAAACAAAAGTTTGACAGTGGCAAAGATCAGAAACTAAAAGAACTAAAAAAACTTAAACTATCAATCAAAGATGAACTCACAGATTTGCAAAATGTTGATAGTACATTATTTGCATCCACACCAAAGACAATGCACTAATGGATCGCAAAGGACATGATAATGTTGTCTACTTTGTAGGCAGCGAAGTTGAGTTTACTCCAGCATACAGTATGCGCACATTATTTGTTGTTGGCATACAAGATGCAGATGAGATCATACGCACTGCTCAGAAGCATGAATGTAGACACATTTACTTGGGTGCTAATCAAAGTTTTGAACCCAGTGATGATTGGGATATTCTTGTAAAAAACATTGTAAAACACAAAGACTTCATGGTAACACTGGACTTTGATGTTGTTCATTGTGAGTGGGTGTTAGAAGGTGGTTATGATGAACATGACAACTTTATCAGTATGATAAGCGTCAAAGTTCCTTACATCAAACAGTTTAACTACAATGCTTGTATCAAAGTTGATGACAAAGACTTTCAATCAAGCAATCCAGGTGTATGGACACATCGTGTGCATGATTTACAAAATACCAATGTGTTTACTCCGTGGTCTAAATACACACAAGACAAAGTTATAGAAAGCGATATCCAGTTCGAGCAGCGCATCAAAGGACTGGGTTATGAGGATTACATGCGCGAACGCCAATGGAGAGAAGACAATGGCTAAAAGATATTTTCGAGTGACTATTCATGGTTATGGTGGTGAGATTGTTTTAGGACGTCTCACAGAAGAACAGTATGACTTTTGGCAACCATTTGAAGAAGAACAAATTGTTGCACATGCTATGTGGGATCCATATGAAGAAAATGATGAGAATCCTATCTATGATGATGAAGATCCACGCTGGTTAGGACAGTGGTATGAATTGGATGACATTGAACATGTCAATGGTGCTGATGCAGGCAGTGCATATATCACCATTGACGAAGTAAGCAGTGCAGAATATGATGCCAAGCATGTTGCTGATGTGTTAGAGAGCACCAGTTGGGAAGACTTCAAGGAAAAGTACAAACCAAAACTTACTGAGACTGTAATTGATCTAGATGAAGTACTTTATCCTAACGGGTTTTACGATGAAGATGATGCTGATGGTGAAGAAGGTGACCCAAAACCACTGGACAATGGAGATATTCCAACACCTTATGTGTTCTTTGGTATGAGCAGTGAAAAAGGCCAATTTGGATTGTATCCAATTGAAACAGACGGAGAACTTGACATTAGTGCGCTAGAGTTTTATACTACACAAGTACCTCAAAGCGATAACATTCTCGAACTGACTGCTTACAAAGATCAAGATGTTTGCAACGATGGTGGTGACACAAACGGAAAAGGTTACTACGCACAGGTATGGGATTGGTAAAATGGAAGATATTGATAACGCAACACTAGAAATGATGAGGCAAGCAGCAGTGCAACAGCATACACAATCAACAAGCAAACGCATGATTTGGGTAACATTTCAAAAAGAAGGTATTCACAAGTATCCTGCTGCACTAGATGATCCAAAACTAGCAACAGGAGATTGGGATGATGTATCGTTCCTTGGCTATCCTCATCGTCATATGTTTCACTTCCGGGTGTCAATTGAGGTGTTCCACGATGATAGAGAAATCGAATTCATCCAGTTCAGTAGATGGTTGCAAAGACTGTACAGTGTGGGAACGGGCGATCAAGACAGCAAAGCCGAGCATACAGTGCTTGCGCTCGATTACAAGTCCTGTGAAATGATTGCAGACGATCTATTTGCACAAATTAACAACAAGTACCCTGGCCGTGAGGTACACATTGAAGTCAGCGAAGACAACGAGAACGGCGCTGTTGTCAAATATAACATTAAAACCTAAAGGGAAAACAATGAGTATCAAATATAATCGCGATGCATATCGCAAAGTGTTCGATGATCTTGATGACTACCTACGCTTTTGTAAAGTGTTTGGTCATGCTTATGATCCAGCGGCGCTGTATAACACAGAAGATCCAAACTATGCCACTTACAGTGCGTTTAAAAGTGGCACCCGCATCAGCAACAACTGGATGCGTGATGCAAAACGTAACGGACGCAACATCTTTGTGCGTTAGGAGAAAACATGCGTAAACTATTTTATATGGGTCTTGAGCCTTACGAAGGACGCTATACACTACAGTTACAAGACTGGAGTGAAGCAGTGTTTAAGAAACGTGGTATTGATTATGTTGTTGTTCCTGGTACAACCATAGACAATACTAAAAGTATCAGTGTAGGACAAGTGCTTGATGCACATGGGCGTTCATACTTTGGTATGAGCCAACTTATGAATCTTGTGCAGATGATGCGCAATGGGGAATGTACAGGTGAAGATGCAGTGTTCTTTGAGGACATGTTCCAACCAGGCATTGAAAGTTTGCCATACATCATGTGTCAGATTCCAGAAGGACAACGTCCCACAATCTACTTGCGTTGTCTAGCACAAGCAGTAGATCCAGATGACTTTGTGCATGTATGGGGTATGAGCAAGTGGATGAGTTTGTATGAACAGATGTGCAACGAGATTCCTAATGTACACATACTTGCAACCAATGAAGAAATGGTTGCCCACATGCGTATTGCAAATTGGTCGGCGCCTATCTACAACATCAGTGGATTAAGTTTTGGCAAAGCAGAAGTACAAAGTCGTGTCAACAACAGCATCAAGCCATGGAACGAACGTGCAAACAGAGTAGTATTTGCAGCACGTTTTGATCAAGAGAAGCAGCCAGACTTTTACATGGACTTGATTCAAATGATACACAACGTTACTCCACACATCGAATGTGCAGTGCTGAGTGGTGGTCCATTGCGCAGTAACAATGACAAGTATTTGTACCGTGCATTGAAAATGAAACAGCAAGGACTGCTAACAATCTGTGAAGATTTGCAAAAAAATGACTACTACAATATTGTAAACGACAGTAAGGTGTTGTTCAATTGTGCATTACAGGACTGGGTGTCAAACACTGTCAGTGAAGCAGATGCACTAGGTTGTAATGTGGTGTATCCTGCATATCGCAGTTTCCCAGAAACATTTGCAAACGATCACACAAGGCTGTATGTGCCATGGAACAAAAGCGATGCCATGGACAAGATCATGAATGCAATTGAAGCACCCAGTCACAACATGGGCAAGATCAGTGATTGGACTGATGGCACAATTGACCGTATGATTGATATCATGCAAGGCAAAGGCCAACAATGGTTGCGCAGTGGCAATAGATACAGAGACCATGTAGCAGGAGAAAAATATTGAGAATATTAGTAACAGGAGCCGGTGGTTACATCGGCTCTCAGACTTGCAAACTTCTAACACAACAAGGTCACGAAGTTATAGCCTATGATGTCAATGATATTCCACACAAATACTACAAGACACAAGTAAAAAAGTGTTACAGTCTTATAGACACATACATGTTGGAAACAGTTGATGCAGTTGTGCATGTGGCAGCAACCAGTCTGGTTGGGCCTAGCATGAAAGATCCAGCACTGTATTACAGAAACAACATTGCCCACACACTCCAACTGTTGGAACGTTGTTTGGCAGCCAAAATGAAAACATTTGTATTTGCATCAAGTGCAGCCTGTTACGGTGAACCTGAGGAGGATGTGTGTCACGAAAGCATGGCCAGTGAGCCTTGTTCACCATATGGGTGGAGCAAAAAAATGATGGAAACCATACTGCAAACCTACTATGATGCATATGGATTCAACAGTGTTAGTTTGCGGTTTTTCAATGTAGCAGGCGCAGACAGTGATGGCGAAATGGGACAAGCAGCAAATGGCACACACATTATTGCAAAAGCCATAGAGCGCACCATAGCAGGCAAAGGGTTTGTACTCAATGGCAATGACTTTGACACACCCGACGGAACTTGTGTGCGAGATTATGTACATGTCGAAGATGTTGCACAAGGTATACTAAATAGTATTGAACTGCTGCAAAGAGACAGCGGTGCTTACACATTCAACCTAGGTGGCAAAAGAGGCTACAGTAATCTTGAAATTATAAACACTATAAACGAACACACTCCATTGAGCATTGACATCGAATATGGTCCAGCTCGAGCAGGAGATCCAGGTAGTTTAATCAGTGATCCTTCAGCCGCAAATACTATGTTGAATTGGAAAGCAACACACAATTTAGACAGCATTGTGAAAACAGCATACAATTGGTACACAAAAGAGGAAGTATCTTGAACATTGCATTCATTGGCTGCGGCAAACTAGGCATGCCATGCGCAGAAGAAATAGCAACAGCAGGACACACAGTAACAGGATATGATCCTGCTAGTGTTAATAGAGACGGAACATTTTTCAATCTCAATGGACTGGTTGATCTAAAGCACAGTATTGCAGAGGCAGTGAAGTTCGCAAAGATTGTATTTGTTGCTGTGCCTACTCCGCATGATACAGACTATGATGGTCGTGCACCTACTGCACATTTAGAACCAAAAGACTTCAGTTACGACATTGTAAAAGATGTACTGCGTGAGTGTGATGCAGTAATGAATCCTGCACAAATGATTGTGCTTATTAGCACAGTATTACCTGGCACAGTTCGCAGAGAACTAGAACCTCTTGTTACTAACACACGTTTTGTATACAATCCATATCTTATTGCAATGGGCAGTGTTGCATGGGACTTTGTTAATCCTGAAATGGTTATGATTGGCACTGAAGATGGTGATGAAACAGGTGATGCAAAGGAACTAGTAAACTTTTATAAAACAGTTATAAAGAACAATCCACGTTATGAAATTGGAACGTGGGATGAATGTGAATGTATCAAAGTGTTTTACAATACATTTATCAGTACAAAGATTGGACTGGCAAACATGATACAGGATGTTGCAATGAAACAGGGCAATATCAATGTTGATGTGGTCACAAATGCATTAGCAAAAAGTACAAAACGAATTATGGGACCACAGTATATGACTGCTGGGATGGGTGATGGTGGTGCATGCCATCCACGTGACAATATTGCCCTACGCTATATGGCACAGGAACTAGACTTAGGTTATGACATTTTTGATGCTATCATGAATGCCCGTGAAATACAAGCACACAACTTAGCAAAATTTTTAGTAGCACAAGCAAAGGAACACAATCTACCTGTGCTTATCCACGGCGTAGCATACAAGCCGGATGTGCCTTACAAAGATGGCAGTTATAGTTTGTTAGTTGCACACTACTGTGAACAGTTGGGTTACTATCCTATACTGGTAGATCCACATACACATCCACAACGAGGGCCATTTACTGCAGTGGCACTGCTTGCACACAATGCAAACGTTACATACAAATATATGAGTGAACAAACACAAGACTTATACTGCTTGCTTAGTGAAGGCAGCATTGTAGTTGATCCATGGAGGCAATACAAAGATGACAGATATAAAGTCATCCATTACGGAAACACACGACAACTGGCATAGAGGTCATATTGAACCTTTTTGGTCAAAACAGAGTTACAGTCAACTTAACTATAGTTTAGAAAGTTTTAACAATCCAAGTGACATAATGAAGTGGAAGCGCCAAGGCTATGTACATCCACAAAGTCACTACACTGGTATGCTGTGTGACATGCGTAAACCACAGCCTGTGTGGAATAGCAGTATTGTTCAATGGTTTGAAGATACTTACAATGTTAAAGATGTTGGCACCAGTTATTATCGCATGGGCACAGGCGTGATTCTCCCCTCACACAAAGACACATACAAAAAATATAGAGAGCTGTTTGGTGTGAGACTAAAAGACTGTGTGCGTGTGGTTGTGTATCTTGAAGATTGGCGCAGTGGACACATAAGTGAAGTAGATGGTGTCCCTGTTACTGATTGGCGTGCAGGTGACTACACATTTTGGGAAAGTGACACTCCACATTTGGCAGCAAATATTGGCACAGATAAAAGATACACGCTACAACTAACAGGACACAGATAAATGGTACAAAAGTTTAATCAAGCAGGCATAGCATGCGTATGCTCAGATTCAATGAATATAGCAATAAGAAAAAGTATGAATCTTCCTCAGGATCAAATACTAACTATACCACCAAAATGGTTTGATGCAAATCGTGCTTGTACTAAACTAGCACCAGGATGGGGAGCAAAAGCAAACTACAATGCCTATGATGCAAAAGCATACTATGACAGTCTAGTGAAACTAAAAGATGTTGGTGCTAAAATAGTAGAACAAACTGCAGGCAAAGAAGCATTAAAAATTTATTGGTCAGAAGTAGAAACTAGACAGAAAAAAATATGGCGCGATTATAGATGATACACAACATGCCAGCTCAAAAATTTATACCTATAATGGATCTTAACTGGCAAGACATGGTAGGATCACCATTGGATGAATTTTACACAGCACAGAATACAGTTCACAAACAATTGTTTGATTGGTGCCCAAATTACATTCGTGCATTTGCAGAAGAAAAGTTTGAAGTGTATAGTTGCAGTGTAATAGAACAACAGCCTGGCAACTTTATACCTCTGCATTATGATACATACAGTTTCTTTATGGATACTAAAGGGATTGAAGATATAAAACTTATAAAACGCTACAATTTTTTCCTAGAGGATTGGAAGCCTGGGCATTTTATGGATGTAGAATCAACACCCGTTACCAATTGGATAGCAGGAGACTATCTGATATTTGATCACACATTGTTACATGGTAGTACCAATGCTGGAAGGCAACCAAAGTACACTTGCCAAATCACAGGAATATTAAAATGAAAACATTGCCCAATCTAAAAGACAAACCATATGGTGGTGCCTGGAGTGTACACGACACTGAAACTGTTAATTTTGTAGAAAACCATACAGTTTCATATCCCACAGTGAATGTAAAAACATTTTTAGATGATTATGCACAATGGGCAACCACAGGGCATGGATTAAAAAACATCAGCGATTATCATGATCTAAGTTACTGCAACGGTACAACAGAAGCATTTGACAAGTTCTATCAAAAATATCAGAGCAGGCGGTTGAGACTGTGGCGTGGAGAATATTTTTATCATCAAATACAAGCCAGAGAGATATATGGTAGAAACTTTGCATGGATTGATGATGAACCTATAGGTGTAATGGATGTTGTGGTTGTGAGTGCACCTTTCAGTGACACAGGCAATTTGCCCAATAACTATGATGATGTTATGTTGCAATGCGAGACCATGGGTGTGCCTGTGTTGATAGATATGGCATACTTAAACTTAACAGAAAGTTTTATAATTGATTTAAGTTACAAATGTATACAAACTGTTACCACCAGTCTAAGCAAAGTGTTTCCTGTTGAAACACACAGAATAGGCATACGCATGAATAGACACAGTGAAGATGATACGCTCAGTGCCTACTGTAATCAAGCAACGCCCTATGTCAACACCACCAGTGTGTACTTGGGACACCAATTAATTCAACAGTATGACAATGTGTGGTTGTACTACAAGTACAGACAGCAACAAGATGAACTGTGCGCACAATTAAATGTTGTGGCCAGTGACTGTGTAATCTTTGGAATAGATGACAGAGATGAATACACAGAATACAATCGAGGATCACACACAAATAGATTGTGTTTTTCTCGAGTATGGGATCAAAGAATTTGACTTTTAATCTAAATACAACTACAATTAAAAAGTAGACATCCTCGTCTATAACTCGGAGAAAAAAATGACAATTTCTAAACAAATTACAACACGCCTGCGCAATGCAGGTGCAAGATACTGGGCTGGTGACAACATCGCCAAATACCTACACGAAGGTGAAAAACAAGAACTTATTGAAGAACTCACAACTAAATTTGAAGATGTACTAGACAGTCTTGTTATTGATCGTGCAAACGATCCTAACAGTAACGACACAGGTAGACGTCTTGCAAAGATGTATATCAATGAACTAATGGCAGGACGTTATGATCCAATGCCTAATGCAACAGCATTTCCTAATCACGTTGATGATGGATACAAAGGTATGCTTGTGGTGCGCAGTGAACTAAAAAGCATGTGTAGCCATCATCACCAACCAGTTGCAGGCATTGCATACATTGGTATCATTGCTGCAGAAAAACTTATTGGACTTAGCAAGTACACACGAATTGCACAATGGTGTGCAAGACGCGGTACACTACAAGAAGAACTTTGTAATGATATTGCCCGTGAGATTATGAATGCAACAGGAAGTAAAGATGTAGGTGTTTACATTCAAGCAACACATGGTTGTTGTGAAAACAGAGGCATCATGGCACACAGTAGTTTAACACAGACAACTGTGCTAGAAGGTGCATTTGGAACAGATGCAGGCACAAAGAAAGAGTTCTTTGACAACATCAAACTGCAACAAGAGTTTGCTTGCTAGATGAAAATAAGTTCTCACAACGAATGGTCACCACTTCGTAGTGTAGTAGTAGGGTTGGCAGCCGGTGCTAACAGGCCCGACAACTGCCACTTTGATAATGTTGGTGCATATCGTGGAGATATCACTGCACAGGCAGACATGGACTTGGATCGCTTTGTGAGAACACTACAACAAGAAGGTGTTAAGGTATATAGACCAAAGTACAACAACTTTGCACAAACAGGTGGCATGTATAACTACTGCCCTAGAGATAGACTGTTAGTGGTTGGGAATACTGTCGTAGATTGTAACATGCAGTATGAATGTAGACTGCAAGAGAGCCATTATATAGACTACGTTCTCAAAAGTGCAAAACATGTTATAACTGCTCCTCGCAACAGATGGCCGCGTTTTGATGCAGCCAATGTTTGTAGACTGGGTCAAACGCTTTTATATCTACAAAGTGTAAGTGGTACTAAATCGGGTGCTACTTGGTTGCAGGAGCAGTTTCCAAATCACACCGTGGAAGTTACTAAAACTTATGGCGGAGTGCATATTGACAGTACTTTCTGCCCAGTTAATGATGGACTAGTTGTAGTAAATAAGGATCGTGTTAGTAAAAAAACACTACCACGTTGTTTTAAAGATTGGGAAATTATCTGGCTTGGAAGTGATGATTTACCACAAAAACGATATGCAGGTGAGGCTTTTGCAAGCAACTATATCCTGCTTAACTTTTTTATGATTCGCCCTAACCTGGCGGTCATAGATCACGCGCCTCGACTGGAAGAGGCACTAAAAGCAAATGGTATACAAAGTTATGTACTGCCATTTGCACACAGTAGAACACTTGGTGGAGGTCATCATTGTGTGACACTGGACTTACATCGTAAGTAA
>Ga0187218_1000096_pt1 | contig 23638 bp, 29 predicted proteins | sample 14SPOviralmetaG_FD_130167 | JGI IMG/M metagenome (GOLD analysis project Ga0187218, IMG submission 130167) | Marine viral communities from the oligotrophic San Pedro Time Series (SPOT) site, San Pedro Channel, CA, USA - 14 SPOT_SRF_2010-08-11... | ecosystem: Environmental > Aquatic > Marine >...
TGCATAATGTACAACGTATACAAACTAATCATGGACAGTAGGTATAATCCTCTGTCCTATATACCAGATACAAACTCTAGGCATATGGTGATGCAGGTATTGGCATGGATGTGGTGTATCATATTCAGCATGTATCTTGGCAGTATCATAGCCTTTGGTATCAGTGCCGCACTACATGCCATCATAATAGCAGGTATCTTTATCACTGTTGGTGTGTTTGAAACAGCCAGACGTAAGCCTAATTACTTTGGTACTTTAGGCAGAGGCAATGGGGGTGAGCATGAGTAAGTGGCTGACATGGTGGATGGAAACAGACCCAGCCAAAGACCCATTCATGGACAATGCATTGAGGCTTGTAGTATTATTGGCAATGGGTTATCTTGTATTTATTGCTTTAAATGGAATCATAGAAAGGATACTAGGATGAATATGACTAATGAACTACAACTAGCACCGCATGAACTTGAGATACTGTCCAAGGTAGCAGAGGAAGAATTGCTTGTGTTCCTGAGTACAGGTGAAGAAGATATGTGGTCAGGCTATTCGATTGATGACAGGATGTTTGACCTGAACATATTCGGTGATGACTTCTGTAATGCAGGTCATGTGGCTTGCCTAATATATGAGTGTGACCCATGCAAGGATGAGCATGGCATGGACAACTGGACAACCAACACTAGCAAGTGTTATCATTTATGGGAGAGAAAAATTGAACTGTTGGCACTGTAAAACAGAACTGATATGGGGCAGTGACCACGACATATCAGATGAAACAGAAAACTTTAGTATCCTTACAAATTTGCATTGCCCTAATTGTGGGTGTGATGTAGATGTGTGGTATCCAAAACAGGAGAATGATGATGAGAACGATTGAACTACAAGACGATGAGATTGCAATCATATGGTCTGTTGAAGATGTAATGCAGGAATGTGATTGGCTTACTGAAGACCAAGCACTTGAAGTGTTACACAGTATAGACCACAACCACGATGCCACTATCGGTATTAACTGGGAAGTCATCCATTACAATGCAGAATGGATGTATCCAAAGCCAAAGGAGAACACTGACGATGAATAAATATACAGTGGTATATACGGCAAGTGGTAGGTATGATTCACCTTTAGATGACCCTGTTAGTAGAGTTGAATATATTCAAGGTGAAACTATTGATGACGCTATTGATGGACACATTGCTCATATGAAGGCGTGGGCTATTCGTGACATCGTAGGTGAGGTAGTTATTCTTGAAGGTCATGTTCGCCAGATTGATATTGGGCATGGTGTGGGACATACTATGAATACTAATGAAGATGTGATAATTACAGGAGTAAATAATGAACAGATTTATAATTGACCACCACCCTGATGCTATCGCACAGCAACTGTGTGACCAACACATTGTGAAGATGCCATTGGAAGAAGCACAGATGCTATGCACTAGCGTATGGCATCATGCCCCTGACTATGCAGAAGCCTGTGAGTTATACAAGCCTGTGCATCAGAAGCACCCCTGCACCATATGGGCTATGGAAACTAGGGCTAACTATCGCTTTGCTTATAGCCTATACACATCCATGCTATGTGAATACCATCATAGGTATGGCAAGTGGCATGGTGCAGGTAAGCACAGCAAGGCATTGTACAATGGCATTGCACTCATGCCAGAGGGCGGCTTAACACCACACCCACAGTGTTTCAGTGGTCACGATGAACTCAAGACAGATGAAGCCTACCCTATTGTTGCCTATCGTGCCTTTTATGCTGTTGACAAACTCAAGTTTGCTAGGTATAGTAAGGGACGTGAGATGCCAGTATGGTTGGCAGAGAGTAAATATAACCTTGAAAGGAGTATGTAATATGACTGAAAGAAAGTGGCTGGTTACACCAAGACATGTAGCACATTTACTTGATGAGGTAGATTATCTGCGTACATTGATTAAGCCTCACGATACTGGACATATCATTACCACAATAAAAGTACTACATGACCGCATTAAACAAACATTAGAGGAGATGGATGATGGAACTAACACATGAACAGAGAGTAGCATTTCTCAAATCTTACAATGAGTTACGCAGTACAATTCAGACGATATGGGACTGTCAGGATATATGGATGACTGACGTGCGTAAGCTAGAAAACTTACAAAATCTAATGGAAGTTGCTATGAAGTTTGCACCTTCAAGAGATGACGAAGGTAATAGACTGCACTACCATGATTGGGTGCTTGATGACACAGATGATGATGAATAGGCTTACCGTTATCAGTATAGGGAGAGTTCCTACTGAGTATAGGGGATGATATGTGGGGGGTTATATTAACAACACACTATCAGTTGACATTTAACTAACATAAGGAGAGCATGATATGCCTTTTGATTTTCCAATGCAGGATATGATTCCTGAGAAACTAAACTTCGATGTAGCCTTTGAACCGACAAAGGTACGCGATAAGAAGTACGTAATCAACAACGACACAGGTGAATACATTGGGGTTGTTGGTAGTACATTTAACTGTGCTAATCATACAGAGTTCTTTCAGGGTGTACACGACACCGTGACAGAGAACTTGGGTGAGCAACAGAGCAATAACATGAACATCAAGTGGCGCATTGCCAAGCAGAATGCATGGGCTATGATGGACATGACACTGCCTAACGTCACTGCTCGTATTGAGAGTGACAAGCACACTACCACCATTGCACAGCGTATCATCGCCCTGCATGGGGTGGATGGTTCATGTTCTAATCAGACATACTTCGGTGCTATCGATTTCTTCTGCACCAACGGCATGATTCGTGGTGAGCATGACAAGATTAGACGCAAGAACACTGCTAACTTTACGATGGACAGGTTCATTCGTGACCTTCGTGAATCCACACAGTCGTTCTATGCACAGTCAGAGCGTCTACAAGGCTGGGCTAACAAGCCTCTGTTTGTTGGTGATGTCAAGGCTATGCTAGAGGCGTTGCTCAAGTCTGACAGGACATCAGAGAAGATGTTTGGTTTGTACAACCAAGAGGCTAGTGTGCGTGGTGAGAATGTCTGGGCATTGTATAGTGCCTTCACAAACTATGCGTCCTATGCTGATGAACGTAATGGCTTCAACCTGCGTGATACAGGTAAGGATACACAAGCAGTGTCCATGTTCCAACGTGAGAACAAGGTGTCCCAGTGGATTGAATCGCCAGTGTTTAAGGAGTTGATTGCGGCATGAAAACAGTAAGTGACTTAGTACAAAAGTACTATTCGTCTAATGATTTCAGTATGTTAAGGGACAGGTCTAAGAAGGACTATCAATACTTCCTTGGCATACTGACTGACGAATTTGGTGACAGTGCATACGATAAGGTGACTACCAAGCAAGCTAAACATGCCTATGAGGAATGGGTACAGCGTGGTATATCACTGGCTAATCATGTGTGTACTGTGTCATCTATCGTGTATCGCTACGCAATAGAGATGGAGTATGCTGTCATCAATCCCTTTGCTAACATCAAACGCAAGACACCTAAACCTCGCAAGGTTGTGTGGACACAAGATGATGTGCGGCAATTTCTTGACTATGCGTATAGTGACTTTGACTATCGCAGTATTGGATTGATAGTACACATGGCATATGAATGGTGTCAGCGGCTAGGTGATATGCGTCTGCTTACATGGGACATGCTTGACTTTGATGAGGGCAAGTTGCATTTAGAGCAGAGTAAAAGACGTGCGCAAGTTACACTGCCCATCAGTGAGGATTTGTGTGGCATGTTGTCACAGCAGTCTGATGAGTTTGGCTTTCAACCGTTGGTTGCGCCACGTCCACGCCCTATGAATGGTGATTACCATGCATACAGCATTGACAGGCTGTCTAAATTTGGGCGGCAAGCCATGCGTAATGCTGGACTGCCAGAGGAACTACGTTTGTCTGACCTAAGAAGAACTGGTACAACAGAAATGGTTGAGGCTGGTGTCGGTATGGCACAAATCATGTCGGTTACAGGACACAGTAACCCACAGTCAGTCAAACCTTACATGAAAAATACTTATGCCAGTGCAAATTATGCATTGACGGAACGAAAAACACGTGGTATAAGCAATACAACTGCCGCAAAGAAAGTGATACATACATGAGTAATATATATAACATTATAAGTGATATAGATATACCTAGTGGTAGTACAAAGCGTATGACTTGTCCTGCATGTAAGGGGTATAATACATTCACTGTGACTAACAACATGGGTAGCCTTGTGTGGAATTGTTATAAGGCTTCCTGTCGGATTAGTGGTGGTACTCGTGTTCATATGACTGTCGAAGACATACGTAAGGGCTTCGGTGGTGCGGAAGAATATGCCTCTCAGGATGCATTCAAACTACCAGAGTACATTGTACCTGCTAACTTTGATGTGGCTGAGTGGGCTATGGAGTTGTACGGTATTGATGCTGAAGAAGTTGGCATCATGTACGATGTCAAGGAGCATCGTGCAGTATTCCCTGTCGTACATGAGGGTAAAACAGTAGACGCTACCGGACGTTCACTGGGAAAGAGATTACCTAAATGGAAACGATATGGAAAAAGTGGCTTGCCATACATTCATGGGTGTGGTAAAGTCGCGGTAGTTGTTGAGGACTGCGTAAGTGCTGCGGTTGTAGGGAACGATGTTTGGTGTGGGGTCGCCGTGTTGGGGACATCGTTATCCGAATCACACAAGAAGTACCTTGCGCAGTTCTCGACAGCAATAATAGCCCTAGACCCCGATGCTTTGCCAAAGACATTAGGCATGGCGAAAGAACTCAGAGGTCATGTAAATGATGTTCGTGTTCTACGCTTGACAGATGACTTGAAGTATCGTAATCCAACAGACTTTGATAACCTAACCAACATAGGAGTGTAACAACATGGAACTATCCCTAATACGAAGTTTAATGGACAAGTCGTTCTACGATGACCATCGTGGTGCTAAGTGTCCTGACCGCCTGTTCAGCAAGGATGTGCGTAAGATTAAGCAGACCATTGACAAGGCGATGGACACATACAGCCGTACCGTATCACCTGATGAGGTAGAGGCATTGTTCATGTCGGATAACCCGACACTAACCACAGCACAGAAGCAAGCCTACGCTAGTCTGTTTGCCTCTGTGAAGAATGAGAACACGATGGGTAGTGACATAGCACAAGAGGTGCTGTCCAAGTTATTCCGTCAGGTGATTGGTGAAGACGTAGCCAACATTGGCTTTGATATGGTCAATGGTGATGCTAATACACTGGAGTCACTGCGTAACCTGCTTGAGATGTACAACGATGACTTCATTCCCAACATGAAAATTGAGTGGGATGACATCAGTATTGAGACATTGATGGCAAAGGCTGAACTGGAAGCCAAGTGGACATTCAACATATCGCCACTAACACGTAGAGTTGAGGGTGTATCAGGTGGTCAGTTGATTGAGGTAGGCGCACGTCCTAACACTGGTAAGACATCCTTTCATGCCAGCCTCATAGCCGCACCGGGGGGCTTTGCACATCAGGGTGCTAAGTGCATCATCTTGTGTAACGAAGAACCTACCCACCGTGTTGGTGCTAGATACTTGACTGCAGCCGCTGGTATGTCTGCTCGTGAGGTACGAGAGAACATGAGCAAGGCACAGGCACTGTATGCACCTGTCATGCAGAACATTAAGATTAAGGATGCAGGGGGACGTGACATGTCATGGGTTGAATCTGTATGTAAATCCTACAATCCAGATGTCCTTGTGCTTGACATGGGTGACAAGTTTGGTGTAGCAGGTAGTTATGCTAGAGAAGACCAAGCCCTAGCCGCTTGTGCTATCTACGCTAGACAGATTGCCAAGACGTATGACTGTGCTGTATTCTACATGTCACAGTTGAGTGCAGATGCAGAAGGACGCACCACACTCAACCAGAGCATGATGCAGGGTAGCCGAACAGGTAAGGCGGCAGAAGCTGACCTGATGTTGCTGATTGGTAAAGCCGCATCTGTGGAAGGGCAGGAAGAAGAAAGCCCACTACGTCATGTCAACATCGTGAAGAACAAGTTGAATGGCTATCACGGTATGGTAAACTGTAACCTAGACTATTTGACAGCGAGGTACGAAGGATGAAGCTAACACTTGATGTAGAGAACACGGTCACAAAGCATGACAAGAAGATGCACCTTGACCCCTTTGAGCCAGACAATACACTGGTGATGGTGGGTATGCTTACTGACCAAGGTGAGGAGTTCAGTATCACCTTTGACCACAGTGAGTGTGGGCCAAGTACCAATGGTCACAAGGTTGTGCAGGAGCATTTGGATAAGGCTACCGTTCTGATATGCCACAATGCCGCACACGACTTGCTGTGGCTGTGGGAGAGTGGGTTCACGTATGATGGACCTGTCTTTGACACAATGCTTGCTGAGTACGTCTTACAGCGTGGACAGAAAGAGCCACTATCACTTGAGGCTTGTGCTGAACGCTATCAGTTGGACACGCAGAAGCAGGACACATTGAAGGAGTACTTCAAGAAGGGGTACAGTGTTCGTGACATACCGCATGACGAGTTGTCACACTATCTATCTGCTGACCTTCATGCCACACAGCAACTTGCTGACAAGCTGATGTATCGTCTGAATACAAAGGACGATGGTGGCTTGATTGGTACTGTTGACCTGACTAATCAGGTAGCTGTGTGTCTGGCACGTATCTATCAGCGTGGCTTTGCTGTTGATATGACAGCACTCAACGATGTGCGTACTCAGTTTGAACAGGAGCGTGATACCTTACAGGTTGAACTGCAACAGCATGTTCGTAACCTGATGGGTGACACACCTATCAATCTTAACAGCCCAGAGCAATTGTCTTGGGTGATATACAGCCGTAAGGTGCTGGACAAACCCTATTGGGGCAGTACCATTGACCCTTACATGGGTGATGCAGAGTTTCGTAGCCTGATTGCAGGTTGCACAGAACGTATGTACAAGACTAAGGCTGTTCAATGCTCTACCTGCAATGGTGCTGGTAGAATTAGAAAGGTGAGGAAAGATGGAAGTTTATATGCTAACGCAAACAGATGTACTGATTGTGACGCTATTGGCTATGTGTTTAATCCTACTACTCAAGTCGCAGGGTTAAAGTTCAAGCCACCGTCAGCTAAGTGGGCTAGTGCCAATGGCTTTAGTACAAGCAAGGGCAACATTGAGTTGCTTGAGGCATCAGCCAAGTCACAAGGCATGACAGATGCAGTGGACTTCCTGTCCAAAGTGCGTAGGCTGTCAGCCGTAGAAACCTATCTGTCGTCATTCGTTGATGGCATACAAACCCATACCAAGCCTGATGGTAAGCTGCATGTACGTTTGTTACAGCACCGTACCGCAACAGGCAGGTTTAGTGGGGCAGACCCTAACATGCAGAACATGCCACGTGGTGGTACGTTCCCTGTGAAGAAGGTGTTCGTGTCTCGTTTCGAGGGTGGCAAGGTAATGGAAGCTGACTTTGCACAGCTTGAGTTTCGTGCTGCCGCATTCTTATCACAAGATGGAGTTGCTATTGAAGAAGTATCTACTGGATTTGATGTACATGCGTACACCGCTGAAGTTATTAGTACCGCTGGTCAACCTACGAGTAGGCAGGATGCGAAAGCGCATACGTTCGCACCGTTATATGGAGCGACAGGCTTTGGAAGAACGAAGGCAGAAGCAGCATACTACGAACACTTCAACGACAAATACCAAGGAGTCGCAGATTGGCACACCCGACTGGCTTCGGAAGCTATAAACACTCGTAAGATAACAACCCCATCAGGGCGTGAGTTCTCATTTCCTGATGTAAAACGTAATGTCCGTGGCAGGGTGTCACACTTTACACAGATAAAGAATTATCCTGTGCAGTCATTCGCCACAGCAGACATCGTACCTGTGGCACTATTACACATAGATAAATTACTTGACGGTATGCAATCATGTGTGGTAAATAGTGTTCACGACAGTATCGTCATTGATGTTCATCCAGATGAGGAAAGGAGTGTAATTGATATCATCAACAAGACTAATGACGATTTACCAAACCTAATAGTAATGAGGTGGGGCGTACAGTTTAACGTGCCACTATTACTTGAAGCAAAAATTGGTTATAATTGGCTTGACACGAAAGACGTAGCCTGATATAACTATGGTTCTTTGACACTGATATAAGGAGTATACAAATATGACAACATCAATCACAACAATTGACACTAACAACTTTGCAGAGATGGCAAAGGCAATGGGCATGTCAGCGGATGCTAATGCAAAGAAGCAGTCTAGCACACTGGCACGACTACGCCTCAATCACTCTGCTATCATGGGTACTGCCGATGTCAACGGCAAGAGCGTCAACATGGAAGTAGTTCCTGCTGGCACATACAAGCTGGAGATTCCTGACGGTCCGACTTACTACGCACAGTCAGTAAATCTTCGCCCATACTTGCAACGCTTCATGTACAAGCGTTTCATCAAGGGGCATGGTAATGTTCCTAATCGTTACGTGAAGACAGTCATGGCTGACAACCTCAACATTGACCTCAAGGACAATGATGGCGGCTTCAACTGTGGCAAACCTGCGGGTTACATAGAAGACTTTAAGTCACTGCCTGAGAAGACACAAGAACTAATCAAGCAGATTAAACGTGTTCGTGTAATGCTTGGAACAGTTGAGTTAATCAATCCTACTGATGCACAGGGTAATCCTGTTGAGGTAGGTGAGACTGCATTCATCTGGGAGATTGAGAACCGTGATGCATTCAAGGATGTAGGCACTATCTTCAACAAGCTAGGCAAAATGAAACGACTACCTGTACAGCATCATGTGCTTGGCAATACAGAGGAACGCAAACTGCCTAACGGTAATAGCTTCTTCCTGCCTGTCGTATCACTTGATGTTACCAAGACACTTGACCTTGGAGACAATGAGCATTCAGTGTTTGCTGACTTCATGTCATGGGTAGAGAATTACAATACCTACATCATCAATGCTTATGCAGAGAAAGCTATCAGTAAACATGATGAGGACTTAGACGGTATTGACATTGAAGGTGTAGTCGATATTGAAGTTGAAGAAGAGGTAGCGTAATGAACCATCCTGCTGAACTGTCGTTGCATCAGTATCTGGAAGATGCGGTCAAGGGCAAAACACAAATGTCTAAGAAGACAATAGACCAAGTAGCCAGTGACATAGCGGATGCATTGCAGCGTCAGTTTGGTGGGGGGAGTAAGCGTGACGAGTTTACTCTTCGTATGTCCAACATAGATAGACCACCGTGTCAGTTATGGTTTGAGAAGAACCACCCTGACAAGGCACTACCAAAGCCAACAACCTTTATGATTAACATGATGCTAGGCGACATCGTTGAAGCAGTGTTCAAGGGCTTGTTGGTAGAAGCAGGAGTTAAATATGAAGACTCAGATAAAGTATCACTGGAACTCAATGACACCACTATTAATGGAACATACGATATTGTTATTGATGGTGCTGTTGACGATATTAAGTCGGCATCAGATTGGTCATACCGTAACAAGTTTGTTTCCTTTGATACATTAAAAGACAGTGACCCCTTTGGTTACGTAGGTCAGCTTGCTGGTTACGCTAAAGCATCTGGCAAACGTGCTGGGGGTTGGTGGGTTGTCAATAAAGCCAATGGCGATTTTAAGTATGTACCTGCCACTGGTATTGACATTGATGCGGAGATAGACAAAGCTAAGATAGCTAAACTTGCTCTTGAGAAAGATGAAGTGCAGCGTTGCTTTGAACCTGTCGAAGAGACATTCAGAGGTAAGCCTACAGGTAATAAGGTACTGGGCGTGGAGTGTGGATTCTGTTCATACAGAAATGCTTGTTGGCCTAACCTGATGGAAAGACCTTCTGTAATGTCAAAAGCTAAAGACCCAAAGATTGTGAACTATGTGGAGTTGAAAAACGATGGCAGTACACAATCATAAAGCCTTTAGAGCCGCACGTAAGTATGGGTATAGGAGTGGGCTGGAGTTAAAGATATCGGAGTATCTTAACAACCTGAAAGCTAAGTATGACTACGAATCACTCAAGATTGAGTGGGAAGACTTAGCCTACCGCACCTATACACCAGACTTCATATTGAACAACGGCATTATCATTGAATCTAAGGGGATGTTTACAGCCGCTGATAGGCGTAAGCACCTTGCAATTAAGCGGCAGCATCCCACATTAGATTTACGGTTTGTGTTTGAGAATAGCAGACGCAAGTTGCGAAAGGGTGCTAAGTCAAACTACGCTGAATGGTGTATCAAGTATGGTTTCTTATACTATGACCGCATCATTCCCGAAGATTGGCTGAAGGAGAAAGGGAAGAATAGGCATCCCAAGTTTATCAAGTTTACTGGAACTAAAAAGCAAAGGAGTTAGCTATGACAGATAACACAGACAGACACATCAAGGACAATGATTTCCTAATACGTATTCGCCCACAGTCAGATGAAACAAATGAATGGACAGGCGAGATTGATGTAGCCATCATTACGAATGACGATAAGAACATGTCAGACGATGACTACTATCAGATACTGCACCTGACTAAGATGGTGGCTTGCACAATACCCCTGATGGAAACGCATGAAGACATACGTGATACCGTACATAACTTTGTTATGGATTATGAAGAAGATAATATTACAGAGCATGATATTCCTGTTGACAGTGATAGGGGTAAGGTGTTAGAAATAGATGACAATGTGGTGACATTATCATTTGGAAGTAAAACGAAGGGGAGTGCTTGATGACAGATTACAAAAGGATGATTGAAGAGTTTGAAGCAGAAGAAGCTGATAACCGCAGAAAGAATGACGCAGTAAACAATCCCCCACACTATAACAAGTCGGGGATTGAATGCGTTGATGCTATTGCTGCAGCTACTGGTGAGGGGTTTGAGTATTACTTGCAAGGCAACATACTCAAGTACCTATGGCGATACCGCTATAAGAATGGCTCAGAGGACTTGAAGAAAGCACAGTGGTATCTTAATCGTTTGATTACAGAAGTGGAAGGCTGCTACGATGGTGACAGTTAAAGTATTTATGACCCTTAAAATTGACGATGAAGAATACCCGATGCCCTCTGATGGCAGAGTGGATGAAGAATTAGAAGAGGCACTTCAAGAAATGATATATGATATTGATGGTGTCAAAGTGAAAACTATACGTACAGTAATGGAGAACAGACATGAATAATTATCTACCAACAGACTACCAAAACTTTATAGCACTATCACGCTATGCAAGATGGAAAGAAGACGAGCAACGTAGAGAAACATGGCAAGAAACAGTGTCACGTTATTTTGATTACATCACAAACCATCTTCGTGATAAGCACAGTTACAAGGTTACAAAGGACTTACGCACTGAACTAGAGGAAGCCGTACTCAATCAGGACATCATGCCTAGCATGAGAGCCTTGATGACATCCGGTCCTGCACTAGACAGATGCCACGTGGGTGGCTATAACTGTTCATATGTACCTGTGGATAACCCTCGTGCCTTTGATGAAACTATGTATATCTTAATGTGCGGCACTGGCGTTGGGTTCAGTGTTGAACGTCATAGCGTGGATAAGTTACCTATTGTCAATGAAGACTTTCACGACACAGATACAGTAATCAAGGTAGGTGATAGCCGTCCGGGTTGGGCAAAGTCATTGAAGGAACTGATTGCTATGCTGTACACTGGACAAGTTCCTAAGTTCGATGTATCAGAGGTACGCCCTGCAGGTGCAAGGCTGAAGACATTTGGTGGTAGGGCATCAGGCCCACAGCCCTTGATTGAACTGTTTAACTTCTGTATTGAGAAGTTCAAGGGTGCAGCAGGACGTAGGCTATACCCAATCGAATGCCATGACCTCATGTGTAAGATTGGTGAGGTTGTAGTTGTTGGTGGTGTACGTAGGTCTGCCCTCATCAGCCTGTCTAACTTGAATGATGACCAGATGCGTCATGCCAAGGCTGGACAATGGTGGGAGAATGAAGGACAACGTGCGCTGGCTAACAACAGCGTTGCCTACAAAGAGAAGCCACAGATGGGTACGTTCATGCGTGAGTGGATGTCACTGTACGACAGTAAGTCAGGTGAACGTGGCATCTTCAATCGCCAGTCAGCTAAGAAGCAAGCAGCTAAGAATGGTAGGCGTGATGCTGAACATGACTTCGGTTGTAACCCTTGCTCTGAGATTATCTTACGCCCATACCAGTTCTGTAATCTCTCAGAGGTGGTTGTAAGAGCCTCAGACACGCAACAGACGCTCACAAACAAGGTGAGACTAGCAACCATACTAGGCACGTTCCAATCAACGCTGACGGACTTTAAATACATCCGTAAGATTTGGCAGAACAACACAGAGGAAGAGCGTTTACTGGGTGTGTCACTGACAGGTATCATGGATAACCTACTAATGTCAGGTAAGTCATCACAGTTAGGCACAAACATTGCTATAACACTACAGTCACTACGTGATGAAGCTGTTCGTACTAATGCAGAGATGGCTAAGAAGTTAGGCATCAATCAGTCTGCCGCTATTACATGTGTCAAGCCTAGTGGTACAGTTAGCCAATTAGTTGACAGTGCGTCAGGCATTCATGCTCGTCACAATCCTTACTACATTCGTACTGTACGGGGCGACAACAAAGACCCGTTGACACAGTTTATGATTGCACAGGGTATTCCAAACGAGCCTGACGTTATGAAGCCTGACAGCACGACAGTGTTTAGCTTCCCTATGCAGTCACCTAGAACTGCAATCACAAGAAATGACATGTCAGCTATTGAACAGCTTGAGTTGTGGTTAGCCTATCAACTACACTGGTGTGAGCATAAGCCTTCTGTCACAATCTCTGTGAAGGAACATGAGTGGATGGATGTAGGAGCATGGGTCTATGAACACTTTGATAATGTGTCAGGCATTAGCTTCCTGCCGCACAGTGAACATACATACCAGCAAGCACCATATCAGGATATTGATGAAGAACAATACAAAGAGTTCTTGACAAAGATGCCAGACAGTGTAGACTGGAGTAAGTTACCTGAGTTTGAAAAGGAAGACACTACATCAGGTGGCAGAGAGTTAGCTTGTACAGCAGGTGTCTGTGAGGTAGTTGACCTGACGGCTGCGTAATGATAGAATGTAGTGGGTTAGACTTGTTATGGTGGCAGTGGTGGATACTTGTAATGATTACAACCAACACTGTCATCAATTTAATTGTGTTCTTTAGACACAGATTCAAGAAAGGGGTATCAAATAATGAAGCAACTAGAACCAAAAATTGAGGACAGAAAGAAGTTTGACATTGACCTTGAGTATGGTAAGGTACGTGAGCAACAGGTAGCTGACATGCTACAGGATAAGAAGATTGAGGTGAAGAGTGAAAGAGACGTATGGCAGAAGACTGGAAACATTGCGATTGAGTATGAGTGCTACGGAAAACCAAGTGGCATCAATGCTACGGAATCAGATTACTGGTTCCACAATCTATGTATTGGTGAAGATACGTTTGCTACTATTGTATTTGATACGAACAGCTTGAAACGTATCATTGCTAACCTAGATAAGAAGCGTAGCGTATCAGGTGGGGATAACAATGCATCACGTATGTACTTGCTTAACCTACAGAAGCTATTCTCATCTGATGTAATCAAAGCATTTAAGGAGACAGGGGATGAATTGGCTAGAGAAGCAAGCTAAAGAATTTATGGAAAGGAGAAACATGAGTACAATTACAGCAGCAGACTATCAACAGAAGGCATCTGAGACAGCCATCTTCCCTAAACAAAAAGCCCTTGAGTACATTACTCTTGGGCTGACAGGGGAAGCAGGTGAGATTGCAAATAAGGTGAAGAAACTTATTCGTGATGGAGCAGATAAGGAAACACTAGCAGATAAGAAGATTGAGATTGGTTACGAGATTGGTGATGTGCTTTGGTACTGTGCTATGTTAGCACGTGAAGTAGGCATGGACTTAGGACACATCATGGAAAATAATATTATTAAGTTGCATTCACGTAAAGAGCGTGGTAAACTAGGTGGGTCTGGTGATAATCGCTAGACATCCTTTGTAAGTCATAATGGTAAACTAAAGGGGTGGTTTAAGTGCCACCCCTCTTTTTTTATTGCATTGTTTTGCCTAATGCCCTTGCTACTATAATACCAATCTTTATATGGTTAGTATCGGGTTCTTCATCCTGCATTTCCATAACAGTCTTACCATATCTTTCTTTATAGTACTCATCAGCAAGCTGGCGTTGTACCTTACTAACTCTAGCCCATTCAGCCCTATCAAATGGTTCATAGCCTTTATCACCTGCTTGACGAGACTCTGCTTCACCCATAAGTTTAGCCATTTTACGATAGCGTTTTAACTTGGACTGCATAGTAGCCTTACGTGCTGCGTAAGACTTATTGCGATAACTATCATTATCTATTTCTTTAGCTAACTGTGTCTCTACAAGTTTACCCATATGCTTTTTAATATAGGCATCCGCTATTTTATCACCTGTACTTGGTACTATCTTATAGTTCTCATATCCAAGTCCAATAAGTTCTTTCTCTACGTCAGACCTACGTGCTTCAGTACGAATACCAGTTAACTGCCCAATCAAAGGACTCTGCTTTATTATAGCACCCTCACGTGTAGGACTTTCAAACTCAGGTAAAGCCTTTTGTAATATAGGAAAGTTCTTTATTATCTTATTTGTAAACGAACTCACAGCACGTTCTGAGGCAGTCAGACCCTCTGCCTGAGAAGAGTCACGTACTTTTGCAGACTCAGAATCAAACTGTGCTACAACATCTGATACAATACGTAAGGGTGTCAGTCCACCACCTGTAAGTTCACCAAGATAACCACCAACAATCTCACCCATACGTTGTGCGCCTATGTCACTGCCACCACCGCCTTCAGATTGCATCTGTTCAAAGAATGTATCAACAACATAAGAACTTGTACCAGTACGCATTTGCGCACCTGTAATACCTTCTAGTGCTACCTTTGCTTCGGGTGAACCTAAATCATCATTAGAGTATTTAATAATTAAATCTGCAACAGCTAGGTAAGGAGCAATAGGGAAGAAAGGACGTGCATCAAGTGTAGTACCATCACTAGCTTGAATATCATACCATTTACTGTCTTGATTATTAGCACGATAATATATAGCAGATGTCAGGGCGGCAGTCCCTACAATACTCTTAGCCATAGCTTCACGTGCTTTCATTAACTGTGCTTCTGTCTTTGCGTCAGACACACCTTTAATAGCTTTCATGTGTTTGCCCTTAACACCGTGATAAATAGCGTTGACAGCATTAAGTGGGCTATATTCAAACTGAAACTGCATGGCATTAACCATGAAGCGAGAGAATGGAAAAGTTCCAGTACCTATACCGGGAATAGGCAGAGGACCGACAGCTTCGTTTATCTTAATGAAGTGATGTCCTACAGTATCACCTACCTTTTTACCACCCTTCTTAGGCATACGAGCAAAGGTAAAGGCCAATGCTTCTTCTACAGAATCTTGCAGTATGTCATTTGGTAATGCTTTGCCACTAGCAATGAACTTTTCTAAGTCCATTGTCTCACCACTAATACGGCGTAGTCTTTTATCTACTGCATCAGCAAACACAGCACGTCTAAACATAACGTCTTGCGCCATGTTTAGTTTATTAAAGAAGAGAGAGAATTTACTAAGGTCATCAGTACCTGATTCAGTAAGTGACCTGTCAAGTGTACGTGCTAAACGTGGGTTGTATTTAAGCAGAGCATCTGTTGCTGCCTTACTACCACCTTGGTCAATCAATCTTCCTAATGTACCAAAACTATCGCGTAGGATATTTTGAACACCGGACCTACGCCCTGTTGTTGGTATGTTTTTACCCAGTAAGGCATTACCAGAACGCCCTAAATGATATACACTGCTTTCAATAAAGTTAGATGCACCGTCAAAACCTAGACGCATAACACCTGTAGCTACGTTACGTGCGGTAGTAGCAATCTGTGTGACCATCAAGGCACGGCGTTCACGGTCAAGCCTCATCATGTAATCGTGCGCTGTACCCCAGAAGGTGGAAGAGTCATCCGCCCGGAAAGTTTCCTTGTATTGCTTGGCGAGTTCAGGGTCAAGTTCACGCATACGCTTTAGGAACTTACCCATAGTACCATAAGCACCTGTGATAGTAGCAGCATCACTTAGTGTAGCACCTGATACATTAGCAAATTCTTCAGCGGTAAGACCCGCACGAGTGATAGCACCTGATATAATATCAGAGTCAATGTCATCTCTAGTAATAATACTACGGACAACATCAGATGCCGTTGCCCCATCATCAATTAATTTCTGTAACTGAGGGTCGCTACCTGACTCTAGCATATCCTTTGCTATTTCAGTAGCAGCTTTAGTAACACGTACAGATACTTCTTTCTTTAGCTGTGCTTCAGCAGCCTTACCAGTAAGCCCTGTTTCTTCAATTACTTCCGTCAGAGGACGTAGGATTTCATAACCCTGTATAGGATTAAACTCATAACCCTCATCTGCTAAGTCTTTTGTTACCGCTTCAGTGCCTTCACCAGCAGCTTTAGCAGCAGCCTTTGATGCAACTTCAAATGCTTCAGTGTCCTCTATGAGTTTCATGGTTTCTTTAGCAACACCACGTTGACCTAATACGCCACCGCCTACTCCAAGTACACCTGTTATGCCACCAACAATACCAGCCTCAAGTAAGCTGATATCTTCTTCTTCCCTTATGCCAGATTCAACTTCAATGCTTTGCAAGCCAAGCGCAGCGGCAGTCTCGCCACCAACTTCAAGTGCTGTACCTGCAAGAATAGGTTTAGCACCAGCACGTAATGCAATTTTCTTAGCTTGGTCTTTAGCAACTTGTTTGCCAGACTCTTTAAATGTTTGTATAATAGCGCGTTGAGCAGCCATGCCGCCTAGTTTACCAGCACCAACACCAAGCAAAGTTAGGGGGTCAGTAATGATATTACCTACGTAATCCCCTATCGCATTCCATGCAGAACCACCACCTTCAGATAAGAAGCCGGGCATTTTATCTAACTGACTATATACGTATCCGAAGTTTGCCTTCTCTTCTTCTGTAGCCCCACGTGTCCAGTCTAGTTGTTTAGCTAAGTAGACACTATTGTTTTCAAACTGACGAACTTCAGAAAGAAAACGCTCAAGGTATTCAGCATTACTCTCGCCCTCTGCACGTTGACCATTCTCTTTACCGTAACGTGCAATAGCATACTCTTCAACGCTATCCATGTAGCCTTGGTCTGCCGCAAACTCATCAAAGGTTTTAGTTACGGATAAGTCATATTCATCTGGGTCATACTCAGCTGGTGCTTCTTCTTCACCATCTTCCTCAAAACCACTATATGGGTTAAAGGTAGTATCTTCAACGAGAGATTCTGCTTCTTTCTGTATGGTTTCATCTTCTTCAAAACCATCATAAGGAGTGAAGCCACCAACAGTAGTTGGTTTGTATGCACCAACATTAGATACAGCAGGTGTAGTATCTTCGTCTTCCTCAAAACCTTCATACGGATTAAAAGTTTCTTGCATTAGTCAAGCCCGTATTGAGATTTCAATCTTGCTATAGTAGCATCATTCATATTTTGATTTCGTGCAGAGGGCGAGAGTAATATGGTTAAATCTTCAAACGCTGCTATACGAACATCCATAGGTAATTTTTTATCTCTTGCAACATCAACCATAGTAGGTGCTTCATTGGGATTCCAAGTTACCCCATCCATAGTTTTGAGTCCTTGGTCATCTACTGTTATAGGTGCTGCATCCGGAGTATCCGACACACTTGTTGTAGCAGCTTTTGCTTCAGCTGCTTCGTCTGCTTTAGCAGCACTTTCATCGACTATTGCACGTATTTCATCGTCTGATAATCCGGTATTAGCTTGATGTATTTTATTTTCAAGCACAGATTTATTTACGTCAGAAGTTTTCTTACCACTTGCCCATACACTATCAGCATATGCATTAGGGTCAGCCGCTACAGATTCTGGTGTATTAAATATAGGTGCTGATGGCTCTTCGTCTAACGCTACTTCAGGTGCTTCACCTAATGTATCTTGATATGCTGCCAGTAGATAAGAGTCCGTGTTAATAACATTAAGGGCTGATTGAGTAAACGAACCGTCAGCACCGCCTTGAGTGTTTACAAAACTTTTTGCTGCCTGTCTAATAGCCTGTTGCTCTCTTGCTGCATAACCTTCAGGGTCAGCAATCTTAAACACAGCTTGCCCATCGTCCCCTATATAATATTCTTCACCTGTTTTTCCACCAAGCCTTAAATCAGCATACGCATAATCCTTGGCATCCTTCCAAGAGATTCTAAGAATAGAATCAGATGCACCTGAAGTAAGGTTAGCATCAAGGGCTGCTACTTTAGCTTTTCTTGCTGCAATATTATTAAACTGTGCATCTAACTTATCACGTTCAATATTAAAAGCCTCTTCATTATCGAAGTCTTCACGCTTTAAATTAAATCTCTGGTTTGATATCTCAAAGAGTTGTTCATCGAACGTGCTTGGCCCCATAGCTTTGTCATGCTTTTCTTTGTTTCTAATATACTCTTCAGCTTCAAGCATCTTAGACATGTCAAGTGAAGCACCTTCAAAGCCCTCAATTCTAGTAACTTCCTGCGGCGGTATGAGATTATTAACTTTGTCTGCAACTATGTTGGCAGCACCGCCACGAAGACCAAGACCAATATTAGCAAGTGGGTCATCTACGTCTATAGCACTAGCAGATACACCGCTGATAGGAGTACGAATAGCACTAAAGGCATCCTCACGCTTGAGTTTAGCATCGTATCCTTCAGGTATAGTTAGTGCATCAGTAAGATTAAATGTACCTTTCGCTTCTTTAGTAGCATCCATACGTGAGATAAAGTTTTCTACACTATCAACATCTCCACCTGCAGCTTGATACGCAGCAAAGCCAAGTGCAACATCGCCATTAGCTTCCTTAATCAAACGATTAAGTGCTTTTTCAGAACGGCGGTCTTCTGCCTCTGCTAAGTCAAGTTTCTGTGCTTGACGTGTTTGCCAGAACTTACGAGCAGAACTCATCTCACTGTCACGTTTATCTAAGGCATCCTGTAGTGACTTGTCTACGCTAGTAGCAAGACCCGTAACTAAACCTGTACCAAAACTACCACTAAACAAACCCATTATGTTCTCCGCGCCATCAAGCCACTACGTTCTTCGTCTTTTTCTTCTTCTTCATTGGATTCATCAACAATCTCTTGAATGTCTTTACTTGCTAAGTTGTCATTATACTTCTTCAAAAACTTAGCAAAGAAAGTTGGACGTGTCTTTTTAATATCAGGGTCATCAAGACCTGTCTTGTATTCAATACCAGCACTATCACCTAGCATCATTAGTAACTCCATAAGCAATGGGGCTACAAGTATACCAATATCAAGAGTGTGTTTGCCTTCCATGACACTAGCTAATTGAATGGTATTAGCTAATGTAGCAACAGGAACTCCTGTCTCAAGAACATCAACAGCTTGTACCATAAACTCTTCTGTTGTCATACGAGACATGTAATATTCTATAGCTTCATCTACAGTTGTATACTGAGATGGTGTCTGCCAAGGACGTGCGCCTAATTCAGCTACAAGAGATTGTCCGGGAATAGGTGCATCAAACGATGGTTCTGAATTAAGCATCTTCTATTCCTTTTCTGTAGTTTCTAATCACACGCATCTGTTGCCCAACACGCACAGCAGGGTTTTTATAATCAATGCTGTTCATAGTAGGGCGTTTCTTAACCAAGCCCTTACTGGATGTATCTTCTTTAACTACAGATATATTTTCAATATCCATATTTTTGTATGCTGTAACTATATCTTTAAGCGCACGAGACATTGTGTTTCCTCTTTTTTCTTCTGATGATGTAGTCCATACCAAACTTTACGAGGGACTTTACTCTTGGTTTATTACTAATAAACTTGGCAAAAGATTCACCGTGTTTCATATACAACTTCTTAAACCATTTAGGTGCATCATACTGTAACCATGTACGGAAAACAAACCACTCAACATTTTCTTTGCCATATACTTCTCTAGCTACCCAGCAAGACATAATCCAAGCACTACCCAATGTACCGATAAGACTACCTACAGCACTACCTGCTGCACCAGAGGCTTGTTCATCAGCTATTGCTTTACGTGTACCTGCATCTAATTCTGCAATAGCTAGAGCATTAATACGGTCAATCTCATTTTCAGCAGAGGTCCATGCCCATTCCATAGTATCTGAATAATAGTTCCACAGATTCGCGTATGCCTGATTGGATATGTTTAGTAAAGCATTAGCATTAACTTCATTAGCACGATTAACTGCAGCAGTATCGGCTGTAGCAATCTCTCTGCGCCAGACAGCATTGCTTTGCGCAATAGCAAGTTGGTTTGTAGCATTGAACTGGTCACGTTGATTATTTAACTCAGCGTTGAATCTTTCAACAGTGTTTGCCTGACCTGAGTTAAACTGTGACTGTGCATTTGCTTGCGCCGAATTAAACTGAGATGTTTGTGAGGCAAGGTTAGCAAAGAATTGGTCTACCTGATTTTGGCTAGTAGCATTAAACTGTGCAGCAGCATTGGTTGCAGCTTGGTCAGTAAACAAAGACTGTACTCTTTGTTGTGTATTAAACATTTGTGTTTGCTGACGATTAGATAGATTTTGCATGTCCATCTGCAGGAAGTTTTGCGCATTTTGTACTGCTGCTTGCTGGCGATTGTTTAGATTTTGTGTATCCATCTGAGCAAGAGCAGCAGCTTCTGCCATTACCATAGCCTGTTTATTAGACAGGTTATTTAAGTTCATCGTATTAGCAGCACGTGAGTTTTCTAACTGTACTTGTTGTTCAGCGGTAAAGTTCATATTGGCAATGTCACCAATACGTGCGGAGTTTTGTACACGTGCTTGAAACTCTTGGGTAAATTCCATACCCATAAACTCTGCTCGTTGTTGTGCTGCAAGCATAGCACGTTGCTGACGATTTGTCAAGTTCTGCTGTTCAAATGAAGCAATAATACTTGCGTCTGCCTGTGCAATAGGCAATGCCGATTCCATTGTAGCTTGTACTATAGCTTGACCAGCAAGACTGCTTGCACCTAATCCACGCTGTGCCATTGCTGCAGTAGCATTACGCATAGCACCAGCAGCCCATGCAGGTGGGTTAGTAGCATCAAAGTTAGCTGTAAGCTGTGCTAGTTGCCCTTGTACAGTAGCTTGCGTAGATGGTGTAGCTTCAGCAGCCTGTACCTGTTCAGTAAATGCAGCAGCAGTTTCTGCATCAGCAACACCATTAACAAGTTCACCAGCTTGTATGTTACGTTGAACTGGATTGTCAATAAGTGTAGCTTGTCCTTGTGCAGCAGTAACATTGCCTACACTAGATGCTGTTTGCTGGGCTGCTAACACCTCTGCACGTGGGTCTACTGTACCCTGCGCTGCTTGTGTAGACGCAAGTGCGCTAGTTATTGCAGGAGCAACTTGAGCAGCTTGCATTTGTGCTGCTTGTTGTTCTTGTATAGGAGCAGCTTGTGCTGTAGCAGCTAATGCTGTAGGTACAGCAATTGAACCTGTTAATGTCCCAGCGGTAGGCTCAAGAATTTGACCTTGAGAAAGAGGGGTAGCAGCAGCTTGTGATACACCACCTGTAGGTAGTATAGGTTGGTACATGCGTTCTACTGAAGTTTGTCCTATGTTTTGTACAGGTGTTTCAGGTTGTGTTGTAGTATCAGTAACAGCACCACCCTCTTGATACTTTTTAACCATACCACCTTTAACCATCTGCATAGCTTGATTAGTGTAGCGTTGCATCTGTTGTTGCCGCATTGGGTCTTGTTCAATATACTGCTGGAAAGCATTCATGTCACCAGAATACCCCATAACCTTTGCAATCTTATTCATTGCTGATGGTTTAAATGCTTTGAACATAGCCATACTATTTCATTCCCATAACTACTGTGACCATCATAGCCACTACCATAATGGTACTACCCATTATCATAGCTTCTAACCGCCACATTCTTTTATCTAGTGCTTCTAGTTTTTCTTGAACAGCAGTGTAACGCACGGCACATTCTTTTTCGTGTGCGTCTAATTCCATTTGTACTTTAAGTTCAGGTGTCATTTGCTGTTCCATCTTCATCAGTTACCTCTTAAATACTAGGCCAGACGACATCATCTAATGATGTATATGTGACAGTTATGTCACGCAGTGCCTGACGGTACGTAGCCATCTCAGCAGTCAGCGTGTTGTCTGATAGAGCAAGGTAGTCTGTTGCTTCCAGCATTTGATTACGCTCATTACGCAACTCGTCTAGCAGTTCTTCTGATGTCTTAACATTTGGGTCAGAAAAGGTTGAACCGTCATAGTCCCAACCAATCTGAACATCCGCTGGGCAATCAACCCAAGTCATTGATGGTGCAACTTCAAACTTTGTGTCTACTACATCCACGACTTTATTATTTAATATTAATGCGTTAGCCATTAGTAATACTCCTCAACCAGTACCGTTCCTGAACCGCCAGCACCACCATTACCAACACCGCTGTTGTCGCGGCAAAAACCGCCGCCGCCGCCGCTTCCAGCAGCACCATCGCCACCGTTAAGCGCACCACTACCAGATTGATGCCTACCATTACCGCCACCACTTAGTATAGAACTTCCACCGCCCCCTGACGCTGGTAATCCACCATTAATCGAGTCAGCAATTTGACCATCATTTCCTCTAACATTAAGGTCGCCATCAGAGCCTATACCCCCCGGACCCCCTTGAACAAAGCCATTGCCACCAGACTGTATTCCTGCTCCACCTGTTCCACCAGTAGCAGAACAGTAAGAGCCAAAACTACTTGTGCCACCAGAGCCGCCAGTACCAGTTGTGCCAGCCGAACCAGCAGCACCACAAGTTACAGCAACAGAACTGACAGCGGTAACGTCTATGTATTCAATAGCACCACCACCACCACCACCACCGCCAGCGGCTAGGTTATTTGAACCATCAGTGCCATCAGCTCCACCACCTCCGCCACCACCGCCAACGACAGTGACCTTGATGGTTTTACAGCCAGTAGGTTTTGTCCAAGTACCGCTTGATGTGAATACTTGCACTGTGGGAGGAACTACTCCACCTGCACCAATAAACTCTGCTAAGTCTGCTGCTTTACTCATGCGAGGTCTCCTGAAATTGTGACAGCTTGATAGGCAGTGTCAAACCTACCATTAGCATCTTTTGTGTCATCAAAAGTAACAACTCTTATAGAACCAGCCGCCACTGTGCGATAACTTGTAGCTCCAGCTTGAGTACCGCTACTTGGCCCGATAGAGCCACTACCAGCCGCGTAACCAGCGTTAGCCATTGCACTGGTGTATGCATATGTCGTGTCAGCTGATTGATTGTCAGTGGTTGAGGCAACATTTAAACTGTCTATAAGACTTGCCTGATTTGATGAAGCCCAAGCCTTCGCACTACCGCCAGCCACAAAGCTAGTAGCAATGCTGTTATTACCGCTGGCATCCTTCAGGGTGTTTACTCTCAGTTCGCTTGCCATTATGCTAA
>Ga0187218_1000098_pt1 | contig 23439 bp, 26 predicted proteins | sample 14SPOviralmetaG_FD_130167 | JGI IMG/M metagenome (GOLD analysis project Ga0187218, IMG submission 130167) | Marine viral communities from the oligotrophic San Pedro Time Series (SPOT) site, San Pedro Channel, CA, USA - 14 SPOT_SRF_2010-08-11... | ecosystem: Environmental > Aquatic > Marine >...
CGCCAAAATTGAGAAAGGCAAGTGGGTAATGTACTCCACGACAATTGATACGGGACGCCCCGACAGAGTTGCGGATGACGGCACATTTAGAATTAACCGAAGAACATCATATCCCGTTTCTTATACTATGTCTAATGTTGAGCTGGTTGTTTCTTCCTTACAGCTTTCCGCGTCCTCTTACTCTGCGATGATGAGCGGACTTAAAAATCAAGGCGAAATACAGCTTGATTTTATTACTGCGACAAATTACAAGCACTCATTACAGAAGGAGAACCGACAAGCGACGATCAATCTCCCCCTTTCTAATACTCGGGCAAAATCCGTTATAGTTTTGCCGACTGATGCCTCTGTCTATAATTCCGCCGAACTTGTAGGTGGTATTAAAACTTATATTGAAGAACAGAAAACAACGCAAGATAATTTTGATGTTAGGTTAAGATCAATTCGCTCGGGGCAAGTTGGATGTATCGATGGATTAACAACTTATCAAATGCTAATCGATGATGAACTCGTCCCATCTCGTCCCGTGTCTGTGGCCAAGGCAAATAAGGGATTATCTATTTCAGCCCAGCATCTTTGCGAGCTTGATAAGGCTCTCAATCAAGCGGGGATTGTACCGCGCTCCTTTATGGATTATAATCGTAATTTCTGTTTTGGTCGTGCATATTCGAGCGGTGCGGGTGGAGTAGCAGATTTAAGAAATAGAACAAATCAAATCCAATTAGCTTATAATGAAGCGGGCGCGGGGGGTCAGCCAACAATCAATAAGCTCCTAATGTGCTGGGTCTTCTTCCAAAAGCGCATCGTAGTTAAGGGAGATTCAATTTCGGTAGAAATATAATTCGTTTAAAATAAAAATAAAATATATTATATATTATAAATGAGTTTTACAAAAGATAAGGACAGCGACAATTATAATACTAATAAAGAAGATTGGGAGCGTATAAAAGATTATATTCCAAAAGATCAAAAGATATGGAGTCCTTTTTATTGTGATGGTAAGCAAAAAGACTATTTTAAAGATATGGGCTTTGATATTATTCATCAAGATAAAGATTTTTTTACATATACTCCCGAATATGATTTAGTCATCGATAATCCTCCATTTAGTAAAAAAAAAGAAATATTAGCAAGATTAAAAGAAATAGATAAACCCTTTATATTGATTGCTCCAAGTATGATGTTGAGTTATAAATATTTTCAAGAAGATTTTAAGGATATTCAAATATTAGTCCCATATAAAAGAATTAAGTTTAAACATCTTGATAATGATAATAGAAATTATAGCCCGCCATTTGCATCATTTTATTTTTGTTATAAAATGAATCTTCCAAAAGATTTAATTTTTATTGAATAAAAAAAATATATTATATATTATTATAAAATGGGTAAAGAAAAAGATGCGATTGATGAGATTATTAATTATCTAAAAGAAGAACAAAAACAATTGAATATATTAAGAGATATGATTATCGAATATGAATCAAAAAGAAAGAAAACTATTTGCGATAAAATAAAAGATTTTTTTTATTCGCGTATATATTTAAAAATAAAAATCTAATATATAATAAAAGAAGATGCCTTTTAATGAAGATCAAATCCAAAAAATAGTTAATCAATATAAGAAACAGAGAGAACGCGAGAAGATATATTATCAAGAGAAAAAAAAGAATGATGAGGAGTTTATAAAGAAGAATCGAGAAAGAGCAAAAAATCATTATGAAAATAATAAAGATAAAAAGAAAGAAAATTATGAAGCAAATAAAGAGTTTAGAAAAACAAAAGCATTATATTATTATTATAAGAAGAAGGACAATTTGGAGAAGTTTAGAACTATGGAGGATAAAGTATCAATTTTAACAGCGGGCGGATTTACTTTTTAATTAATCTTTTTTTTTACTTTTATTTTTATCATATTTTTTTATTATATATTAATATAAAATGTCTTATGTTAATAATCAATTAATCGAATGTATTCGGGCATCAAGCGAAGAGGCAAAAAGTCAAAATAACAATAATGTTGCCGACTTTACTAATAAATTGGGACAAGCTATAAAATTGGATGTCGGGGATGTTGTAAGCGTGGAGCGTGCTTTTATAAATGGATTGGGTGCGGGCAATCAAGAATCTATTTCATTTAACGGGAGAAGGGTACAACCCTTAAAAGAAAAAAAAATAAAATATACTAAAATCACGGGATCGCAACCTCAAACTAATTCATTATTAAAACCTTATAAAATGGATTATAATTTAGAATTAAAAGTTGAAGAATTAGAAACTGAAAATCTTGAAATTAAGGATAATGAATGCAAATATTCAATTGGATATTATATAAATAGTTGTAATCATCCATCATATATACAATTGCCTCGCCGTTTTGTAAGCGGGGTAAATGGCTATACAATAAACAGCGACGCATTCGATTTGGCGGATGATATTGAGCAAGGATTTCCATATTTTACAATAGACCCAAATTGCTATGCCCAAGCCGATTGGCGTTTTTCTAATGGAGATGTACAAGCAGAAATACAATATAAGCAGAGAGTAGATAATTCACGCTTTACATTATTTTTGAGAGATTATGATTTTGCGGGTCAGCAAGTCAATAATATAGGGGGCGCAAAACAATATGATATTACGGGGGCTAAAATAGATTTATTAGATAATGATCATCGAAATCTAATGACGCAAAATTATTTGAGATATAGAGAATTGCATTCGGTTAAAGTTGATGATGGATTTAATACTCCCGAATCTGTTGCATCGCAAATTAAATTACAAATGAACGATACAAAAGCCCCCGAACCTTTTGAAATCAACGACAGCACCCAACCCGACCGCAAAATTACACTTACAACAATATTGAAAGCAGAAACATATAAACCTTTTAATGTAGCGAATTATTTTCATTATTCAAAAAAAAACTTTGATGAATATGTAAAAGCTCCAACAACTTTGACGAATGATTCTTATTCATATTTTTCTCAATACTGGGCTGTCGGCATTAAAAGACCCGAAATATATGAGGCGGGGCGATTGCTCCCGTATGGGAGTTTGAGATATAGTTTAAATAAATTAACTCTCCCCGCAATAAATAAAAATAATATTAAAACCTCAATTGAAATGACGCAAGCTAATATTGATTTATTATTAAGTTTCTTCGATGCGACTGCTTTATATAGCGAACTATGGGATAATTTAGATAAATTGGACGAGTTTAAAGATTTAGATGGGACATTCGAAAAGATACTCCCAACATTTAATAATTCGAGATTTCTTCATATGTCTCGATATGGCCACGCCAACTATCCCGCGGGCATCCCACATATTCAAACAACTTTCGGGAATGATGGAATGGATGCGACTCAACCCGCCAAAAATCCCGCATCTGCTCCTTTATTTTTTTATTATGATGATAGTCAAAGAGATCTTAAAGTCCCTAATGCTGATACTTTGAGCCGAAATTATTGGGATATTGATAAATATGTTGGAGGATTCGCACAACCTTATTATGATCCATCAAATAAAAAGATTTATATTTCATTAGTTATGAGACATTTTAACGGAACGCCCGAAAACTTTTATACGGGCAAAAATCTTGTTGTAGATGATATTATTTGGGGCGGTCAAGAATTACACGAAAAGGATAATGCTTTGGATATTTTTACGAGCGGACGATATATTGGATTTGATAAATCTTGTACGGCATTCTCAACTTGTATGATAGTACCATATTCAAGCCATATCCCCAACTCATATGAAGGATTAGAAGTAGGCACATCACATACACAACTCGCCGTCCTTTCGAGCAACGATAATGCTATACCGACTATCGATAAATATACGCAAGCATATTTAGGAGCTAATAATCCATTATTAGAATATAATGAAGAAACAAAAAGATTTGAGTTTAGTCAATTACATATTGCAGAGAATATTGGGAATAGATATAATGCGGGAGATGATGGGGGGATTATACCCGTCCCCATAAATGCTGATGCTGGCGCAGTAGTATATAAAATCAATCCTCATATTGATTACGATGGATTTGCTCCAACTTGGAAGCCGTACGCCGTAGAGCAAGCAATACAATTTGCCGACCCATTAGACGCCACGGCGGGGCCTCCCGAAACAAGAAACCCGCCAACAACCTCGACATTACCCCTCGACAAATATGCATTATCATTAGGCGCAGAAATTAATCGACGAATAGTATCTTTATCAAATGAAAATATTGATCCTTATAATATTTTTGATGCTTGGGGTGGAATCTATTTTGATGATATGGGATATAATTTTGAGGAATGGGATAATGTATCTTTATGGGGGAGATTGGGATTTGCTTGGGAACAATTTAACGCGCCAGTAAGCTCAAAAAATACTTTATCAAATCGAGTGAATCAAGACAATAGATTTGATTTATACAGACCAACAACAAACGCCGAAGTCGATACAACAGACACAAAGGCCTTCATAGTTAATTTGTACGGCGCTCCATTATATACAACTATGATCGGCGCTCCTTCAATAATTAATACTAAAAGATGGATCGAACAACCCAATATCCCCGGCAAGGCGAGTTTTATACCCGATCAAAAATTACCATATTATCCAACATTATCGCAGAGAACCACGAGCCAAACATTACCCGCAAGAAATCTGCCGAAATCGATGATTAATCCATTTTATACAATTAGATCAAATATATTAGGAGATACAAACTATTTGGGCGCAAAAGATTCGGGGATGCGTCTGCCCGTCTGTGGAATAGTCGATAGATACGGAGCGCAAGGGGATTTTTATTTTGGAAACCCAAGCGACTTACAATTTACAATAACTAAACAAACAAATATCGCAGATATTCAAACGGCGATATGCAATCCCGATGGAACTTATGCGGATATAGATGATAATAGCGGAGTAATTTATAAAATACAAAGGAATATGCCCGCACCTAAAAACATTATTGCTGAATTAATTGAAGAAGAAAAAAAGAAGAAATAAAAGCGGTCGAGGATAAAATCTAAAAAAAAAGGAGTTTCATAATTTCTCAAACAGCTTTAAAATTGAATATTTATCCTCGACCGCTTTTTTTATTTTATTTATTAATGATTTTTTTTTATTGTATTATAATATAAATATGGATAAATATGCGGAAGAACACGAAACATTTATCGATTCATTAAAGGGATGCGAAATGGAACTAATTAGTAATCTGCTCGATTTGGGAGCAACTTGGGACAAGGCTGTTAAAACTCTAAAAGAAACAAATGAAAAAATTGGAGAACCTATTAAAATATACCACGAAGAAATGGGAAAACAATATTTTACTTATCAGTGGCCGACAGAAGAACCCAAAGAAGAACCAAAGGAAAAGATTGAGAGCGTTTAAAAATCAAAAATAAAATATATGCATTAATTATAAATGAATACTCAAAAAGAAATCGATTTAAGATATGGATTTAAAAGTGAGGAAGAAATACATCAATATTTAGAATCTTATTTTGGGGAATTATTAAGAACAGAAGAAAATGAAGAAATGGGAAAATATTATGAGTTTGATAAATATAATGATAAAGTATATTTAGAATTAAAAACAAGAAGAATAAATCATAATCAATATTCAACTTTAATGTTTGGAAAAAATAAATTAATAAAAGGGAGAGAATTAAAAGAAGCTAATCCATCTTTAAGAATATTTTTTTTGTTTAGATGTTTAGATGGAGTTTATTATTGGGAATTAGATTCGAGCGATTATACAATTCAATTTAGCGGAAGAACAGATCGAGGAAAAGATGAGAGAACGGATTTAATACATATTAAGACAGAAGATATTAAGCCTTTATCTTCTTTTTCTTTTTAGGCATTATAAAAATCGAATCATCTTCATCTAATACATTTAATTTAATTAATGCAAACATACAAGATAAAAATAATTCATAATCGCTACGCCATATATTTAAGTTTTCTTTTTTTCTTTCATATATTTTATTAATAAAATATTTATAAAATAAAATCTGTTTTTTAATACTCATATTTTTATTTTCATTCATCGTTTTTAATATTAAGTACTCGCCTTGATATTTATATCTATCATAATCTTTTTTTTTGTTAATGGATAAGATCCAATTAATAAATCTTTATAAAATAAACTTAATGAACCTTTCGAACCTTGATTAATCATTTTTTTCTATTTATATATATATATTAAATGTTTATTTAAGTATTAATCCATTATTTTACATCTTTTATTGATATATTATGCCCTTTAATCTTGTTTTATGCTATAAATAGGGTTTAAAGAGTAATTAATTTTAAAATTAATGTTTCTTTAAGTGCTAAAATAGACATAATAATAGATTAATTACCATATTTAATGATTATTATAGACATAATATTAGATTAATAGTTATTTTAATGAATAAAATCCATTATCATCGATATTAATTTCAATATCTTCTTCATCTGCGCTCCCTTCTGTATCGCTTAATGAATCTGCCCGCATTCTTATTGGAGGCTTATAGTCTTCATCTATTATTTTTGTTTTTACTTCATTCATCTCTGCAATCAAATCTGCTCTCCCGCATTTTGCTAATGTACTTATGATTTCTTCAAAACTTATATTATCCATTTTAATATTACATATATTTTATTTTTGCGTTTATATTAAATAAAAATAATATAAACATTATTATAGATGAGTTATAAAATAATTTATGCTGACCCCCCTTGGAATTATACGGCTACAAGTAATAAAATACCCAGTCGAAATAAAAACGGACAACCTTATAATGCTATGAGAATGATAGACATATATGATTTTAAATTACCCGAAACAGATAAGGATTGCGTTTTATTTTTATGGGCGACAGCACCATTAATACCCGAAGCATTATATACAATTAAAGCGTGGGGTTTTGATTATAAAACTATTGCTTTTACTTGGATTAAAAAGAATAAAAAAGCAACCGATACTAATTTTTGGGGTATGGGTTCTTGGACGAGAAGCAATCCCGAATATTGTTTAATTGCAACAAAAGGAAATCCAAAAGCGGTCAGTCATTCAATTCATTCAGTAATAGAAACTCCCATCCAAGAACATAGCAAAAAGCCCGATATAGTTAGAGATAAAATTGTTGAATTATGCGGAGATATTAAGAGGATAGAACTATTCGCAAGAGATAATTTTGATGGATGGGATGGCGAAGGGAATCAATTAAAAGCGGTCGAGGATAAAAATTGATTTTGAAACCAGTTTGAGAAATTATGAAACAGCTTTGAAATTGAATATTTATCCTCGACCACTTAATCAAATGTAATTATAAACTTACCTTGCGTAATCTTAACATTATTATAATATGTCCGCGTCCTCTTTTTATTTTCTGCTATTTTTCTTTGAGTTTTCAAAGGGAGTGATGGATTGATATGATCAATCTTATATACGCATTCATTATGCAATCGACAAGCACGGCGAACAGATGGGATAAATCCGTACTTACTGATATATATACAATCGCTAAATATTTCTTCGATACTATTATATTTTGATGCTTCTATATTATAAGAGCATTTTGCGAAATGAATAATGTTTTTAGCTTTATCCATTACAATATCCTTTTCTAATGAATCGATTTTGCCTTCTTTATTTTCTTTTTCTAAATGATTTATTAATTGGCTTAAATCTTTTATTTCATAATCATTAGATTTGAAATTAATATCTTCTTTTAATTTTTCTTTTACTTCTTTAATTAAATCATTTTTGTTTAATTTTTTATTTAACTCAATATCAAATTGACTAAATAAATCAATCATATCTTTTTTTGAATGCGTCTTATGAATTATCATTATTATAATATATATAATATATTTTTTTTAATATTTTAACGCATAATTTTTTATGTATATATTATTATAAATATGCCTTACAAATCGGGGAAACTAAAAGGAGAATTAACGACAGCAGAAATTAGGAAGCTTGTACGCGCTCATAATATTCTTGTATCTATTAAAATACCAAAAGGAAGCAAAAGGGATGATATTATAAAATTAGTTGAAAAAAATGGATATAAAGTAGATCATACAAAGCAATCATTAGTCCCACGAGTAGAAATGCAGAGGAAAAAAACTATTGGATTAAAGAAGGCGCAAGAATTAACAAAAGCTAAACCATTAACAGAAGAACAGAAGAAGAAACGCCAGCAAGCCAAACAGAAGAAAGACGGACAAAAAGCATTTTTAAAACAAGTTATACCAAAAGCGCCCGCCGTATCTAAACCATCAAAAGGAATCAAAATTAAGAAGCCAGCGCAACCGAATAAAAAAGCACCAGCCCCGAAGCCTTTACCAAAGGAAAAAAAGGAAGCACCGAAAAAGGAAAAAAAACAATTCGAAATAGATGAGGAACAATTAAGTTTTATTCAACAGAAAAAGAAAGAAATAAAAGAAAGCAAAGAAAAGAAAGCATTAGCATCAGCCAAAGTAAATGATGCGGATTTTATTAAAAGGCCAGCATTTAAGTTTGTTTTATCACAGCAGAGGAAAATTGTAGAAATGATTATCGAACTCCAAAAAAAGAGATTGAGCGGAAAATTAGATAAGGACAAAATGGAAAAACAAATTGAGGATAATTGGAGAAAATTAAGAGACGAACAAGCTTTTACATTAAACAAAAAATATGATGACGACAAATTAGTTGTAGAATACGGACAAGAAACCGAAAGAGCAGAAAAAATGACTAAAAAAATATTAAGATCATTATGGGATGAAGCAAATAAATTAAGACTAAAATAATTATTCATCCTTGGCTTTCTTAACATAAACGGATTGCTGAACTCCAACGCTATTGCCCATCATATTTGCGTCCGCCTCCATCTCCTCCTTTACATCTGCGTATTTTGAGGATAAATAGATCTTGCGTAAAAGGGTTGTACTAATCGATTTATTCATATACTTTTTTGACCATTTCAATAATAATTGACTTAATGCATTACGGGTTAGAGGTTTGCCCGTGCTCGATTTAAATAATACTCCTTCGCCATTAATTTTAATGTAATATCTCAAAAGGCGTTTTAAATCTTTATCTTCTATTTCAATATTTTTTTGTCCATAAGTTTTATTTGATTTATAATTATTCAAAATAAAACTCAATTTATTTTTTTCGATTAATAGCCAATTTTTAGATTTCTTTTCTTCTGCTGATAATTTATTATATTTTGCTTTTCGAATAGTCTCCATACCAGCAACATCATTACGAAGAGGCATTTTTGAATATAAATTAAATAATGTAAATACTTGTAATAATGCTTTTTCTTTGGATGTTAATGTTTCTTTTTTTCTTAATTTCATCGATTTCAATTCATCTCCCATTTTGTTAATCATTTCATTAATCTCATCCATAGTTGCGAAGTTTTTAGATTGCTTATCACTTATAACTCCGCTTGATTGTTGTTTATTATATTCATCATTTAATTCATCCCGCATTTCTCCATAATCTTCGATAAGAACATCATATTTTTTTTTATCATTAAGAGCCATCAATAAAACTATAATCGCGTTGTAATGATTGCGCTGGCTTGTAAAATGTAAATGACTAATTTTATCTTTCACTTCTTCGGGATTTTTTAAAAAATCCCAGTCATCAGTTTCAAACATCTTTTTTAATTTATTAAGGTTTGATTCATATTGTTTGATTGTATTTTCTTTAAGATTTGGACGAGCTTCGGCAATTGCTTCTTTTGGATTATCTGTATCTAACGACATATTTATAATATAATAATAGATTAATATTTTTATATTAAAATAAAAAAAAAAAGTTAAATAATTAAAGATTAATAATTTATGCGAAATAGCAATCGAAATGGCCATCTTTAAGAGTTGCAATCTTGCGCAGACCAATCCAACACATTAAAGTTAGGGATTCAGTCGGCATAGGATTTTTATAAATTAAATCTATACCTTGATTATTAATGCGCTCTTCACGATTGGGGCGGAGTGCGAGCCAGTTAAAATTGCCTCCAAGATTACCGCGGACTTGATGCTTTTCTAATGTGCGAACAGATAAAACATTCGCCTCTTCTCTGCCGTACTCTTGGCGAGTAATAAATGGAGTATCTCCCTCGGCTTCTCTCATAGTGCTAAATAGGAGGGCGGAATTACTGCGATCAATTGGGAAATCAAATCTATCATTATATCTTAAATTAATAGTACGCTCCGTCCCAGCTGGCGGGGATTGGCTGTACTGACTATTTAATAGAGTTTTTGATTTATCCTCTAAATCATTACCAATTCGAATAATTACCTTATCAACGAAACGACCAGCACCGCCGAGGGACTGCGTAATATCTTTAAAAGCATCCGCCTTTGTATCGGTGCGACGGGTTAATCTATAATCAGTATATTCAAAAGTCATCCCACCTTTCGAATCTGCCTTTTTTCTAAAACTCTCCATAGCGTCGCCATCATAATAAATAGTATCATAAATCATACGCGTCTCGCTTTGATCTATCTCAAACTGACCACCAGCAACAACATCATTATTTACGCTTACGCGCTTATCACTCGTCAAGGGAGTAAAATGAAGCTCGATATGGACTTCATCATCCATCATAAATAATGGGAGATCTTGATTGGAAAATATATCAAATAAGTCCCCAAGATAGATAGAATAAACGGGGCTTTCTGCTTTTGTAGTTGCATTCGTCCCATCCATTCGAGCGAATGGAAGAAGACTCATATCGCTCCCTTTGTATGCCCGTCCAAAATCTAATCCAATTGTAGGCGCGTCCGTGCTTGTATCAAAATTAGCGGGATCATCTTCATAAACGGCTCTATGATTGATAAGCCTTTGGGTCATAAATTGCTCGCGCTCTCTGTTTTCTTCATTAGTCTTGAAGATAGATCGATAGGCTTGGAGCATCGCGAACTCTTGCGTCTCCGCAATAGTGCGATTGCCCACCTTTAAAACAACTCTATCAATCAAGGAATTAACACCTAAACCAATAGGGAAAAAAGCGGATGATTTACCATCAGCGGGTTTGACTGAAAAAGCAATTTTTGAATGATGGGATAAGAATCCTTTTCTGTCTAATGAAAAACGGCAGAAATCTTGGCTGAAAACAACGGGCTCGCGTATATCAGTACTAATACGCTGGGAATAATTCGAAGTTAATTGAGAGGGGCGAGTAAGGTCAGCAACGACATCCTCGCTCACATCAAGCGGGGCAGTTTTGGGGTCTCCGTTATAGCTCATATTTTATATTAAATATAAACATAAAAAAAAGTATTAAAAAAAAATAAATTAATTTTTAGAATAGAAAAAATTACGATACAACTGAAACACCATCGGGCGAGAATGCGAGAGTCTGTTTCGATTTTACAAATAGATATGCCGAATTAGGATTAGCATCATCGAGCGAAGTATTCATTTGGATAGTTAGTGCATCCGTACTAAAATCGACGCCATCACTATCGAGCATATCATAAAGAACACCGACACCATATACGGGGCCACCTTCGGGGACTTTATTGTAATCCGTTGGCGTTGCTTCTGCGCCCTTGCCGTTTTTAGCTGTAAAAAATCGATTTGTATTTACGGGCGATATAGATGTACGCGTATGTCTATCCTCGGGAATAATTGCCGAAGCAAACTCCTTGATAATCTGCGGATCAACCACTTTGACCTTGGGATCATTTTTGATATTAGCATCAACAACATACTCATACGGGAAACGCTCACCATTTTTGAGGAATGCAATATCTTCGACCGCTACAAGCGAACCATCCGCTTTGGCTGGGAAATAAGTCAAATATCCATTTTGGGCTAAATTATTAATAAATGAAGAAGGAACAAAATTGACGAATGCCGATATAACTCTTTTAAGACCCAGTTGAAAATTGATGATTGAATTAGTGCTTTCAAGCGTAGTCATATAAGATGAAATCGAATTGAAATTAAATGCTCCCGTTGTCTTTTTCATTAGTTTAGATAATTCATCCATAGGAGGAATATAAACCTCGCAGAAAATAGCGACATCCTCTAATTCATAAAAGCAATCAGCAATCGCCGTAGCTGTGCCGTCGCTACTATAAAAAAATTGTTGCGGGGGTGCTAAATGGACTTCGCAATCCAGTCCCCCAAATCCCGACTCTCCTAAAAATAGTTGCTCGCCTCCAAGGGTCATACCCGTAGGCAACGGACAGCAAAAAGAATTATATGAATTAGCACGGACAACACCAACGCGGAAAGATTCGGCAGATGGATTGATGAGCGCCGTTGTACTCAAATGAGAATGAGAATCTTGGGAGGAACTCATAACGGGGAGATATGAAGACATAAAGCGGGAATAATGGCGGATATGCTCGCAAACTTGTTTCGATTTAGAATTACGCCAAACAACTTGGGAGAATGCTCCGTAAATCCCCAGCTTTTCGCTGGCCATACATTCGGGAGCGGTGGCCGAAGATGGATGCACTAACGCCGAACGAGACGCCCCACGATTAGCCCATATATTTAACTTGCCCGCAATTCGAATAGAAGCGGGATTAAGCATCGCATTTTGCGAGCCAATTGAGAAACTTAAAACTGGAATACCTTCGAACTGAATGATCCCGTCTGCTGGGACATTATTCGGCCTTATCTGTAAATATTTTGACGACATTTTTATATATAATACATATATTATAAAAATAATCATTAAATAAAAAATAATGATAGAAAAAATAAAGCGGTCGAGGATAGATTTGGATTTTTAAAGCTGTTTGAGAAATTATGAAACTCCTTTTTTTTTTGGATTTTATCCTCGACCACTTTTAAGATTACCATAAAAACCAGCCATCTTGATTAGTTTTTATTTCTTCGATATTTTTTTTTTCTTTCTCTTTGATTAAAGAATCAATTTTAATTTTGATATACGATAAATCTTTACGAATTAATTTTATTTCTTTTGTAAGTACGCCAATATCTTCGGCCACTTTAACAATTGGGGGTTTATTCGCATCCATATTTATAACATATATAATATAAAAAATATAATTATTGATTTGAGAAAAAAATAAAAATATAATATATATAATAAATATGAGCGATTCAAATGAAGGAACATTACAAGATTACAGCGTAGATCAATTGGCGGGCGCTGTTGTATTAGTATTGGGCGCTGTCGCTGGATTACTTCAAGTAATATGGATGTCGAAATGCCACTGCAAGGTTAATTTATGCTATTTATTTAGATGCGAAAGAAGGCCACCAACAGAGGAAGAAATGAAAACATTAAGACAAAAAATAGATGAAAAGAAAGATGAAAAAAAATTAAAAAAAGAAGATAAAGAAGAATTAAAGAAAAAGAAAGAAAACGCAGAACCCGAACCCGAACCCGAAATAGATTTACCATAATGTTTTATAAGCCCAATAATTCGATGTATTTTTATCAGTATAAGTATAATTACCATTTTTATCTTTTATTTTTGATGACCTTGCTCTATATCTATTTCTGCGGTCTGTGTCGCCGTGATCTAATCTTTTATAATATCCAATCTTATCTTTGAAATGTTGATAATCTTTATGGCCGAATCCTATTTTTTTAAAGCCTTTTTTATTATCAGCTTTAACATAAACAAAATATTTATGTTTTGATTTAGTTTTATTTATCCAAGGTTTATAAAGTATTGGATTGCCTTTTTTATCGAGGGGCATTTTATATTTATATTATATTAAGATATTTTAAAAATGCGTTTAATTCGCCAAAAAAAAAATATATGCTTATAATATAAATGGGGATAGAAAAAGTATTTAAAAACAATTCGAGAAATATAATTAATAATAATATGAGCGCTGAAAATAAAATCAATCTTAATAATATAAATATGAACTTCAAAGATTTTAAAGGTCAAAATGATTTTAATGTTAAGATTGACCCAATTAAAATAACAGATAAAAAAGGTTTAGATAAAATTATTTCTGTTGATTCATCCTTCAAGTATTATTTTGAATGGACTAATCACAAGGACAAAGTAAAACCCTTTTATGATATTGATATGTATATCGAAGGAGAGGGAGATGAATGGAAAAATCAAATCGAAGAAGTTAAACAAAAATATATTGATTTATTAAGTCATTATTATCCAAAAGGCGAGATTGCTATTTCATCAAGCCACGGAGAAAAAAATAAGAAAAAAACTAAAAATAAAGTTTCAAAAATAATTAAAGGCCACGCAATCAGCTTTCATTTTATTATTAATAATTATGAATGTTTAATCCCCGATTTAAAAAAGTTTAATGAAAAAAATAAATTATATGATGGAGTAATCGATAAAGCAGTTTATCGAGACAACGGAAATATGAGATGTCTGTACTCGAATAAGCCAAATGACCCGAGAACTAAAATCCCCGATACTTTTAAAGATAAACCCGAAATGCATATCATTCAATCAAACAATATTACAAATAAAGATTTCTTTGAGATCCCAACAGAATCATCCCCGCCAGTTTCTCCGCCATCGAGCGACGGAGATGAAGATGAAATTAAAGATGTTATTGATGAAGTTGAAGATGTTATTGAGTTTAAGCCAATTGAACCCATTAAGAAAAAAGTTGATTTAAATGAATTAAATGATATTATTAAAGATATATCAGTACAAGATAATTATGATTATGATACTTGGCTAAAAGTTGGATTAGCTTTATCGAATATTACAGATTGCTCCGCCCTCGGCAAAGCTCTCTATGAACAATTTAGCGAAAAATATGACGGATTTATTAATGATACAACTAAAAGAAATGTCGATGAGAAATGGAAAAACTTTAAAGATTGCGCCCCAAATCATACGGGCAATAAACTTGGATATACTTTTCTTAAAGACCTTCAAAGAAAACAGAGGAGCAATAATGCGAAGACATTAAAAGATGTTTTTATGTCTTTCATCGAAGGTGAGGAAGATGACGGCTGGGCAGTTGCTCAAATTAAAATGATGGAAGAGATTAATCAAAGGATTATTTATGTAAAAGAAACGGGCGAATATATTATCAAAGATAAAAAATTAGTCCATAAAGAAGATGAAAGCAATATTTATGTTGATTGCTGGTATTTAAAAGTCCATACAAAAACAAAAGAACAATTCAAAAAAGAAAAGTTTATTCATAGTTATAAGATAAGAGACGAAAAGGGAAAAATAAAAGAAACTCAAAGGGAAATAGATCCGTTTGAGGTTTGGTGCGAATGGATTAACCGCAAGGAAGTCCGCGCGATTGGTTTTGATCCATTAGACAAAGAAAATCCCGACATTTTTAATTTATGGAATGGATTTAATATTTCTAAATCGATGGCTGATGAGTTTGATGAAACAGAGGCTCAATTTCTTTGCGATCATATCCTAAATATTTGGTGCGATGGAGATGAAAAGAAATATAATTATGTAATGAATCTATTTGCTCATTACATTCAAAAGCCTCATAAAAAATCGGGCGTACTATTAGCATTAAGGTCTAAACAAGGAGGAGGCAAGGGCATCGTCCTCAAAAAATTAGAGCATATTATCGGCCATAATCATTATGCACAAAACAGCAACGCCAATTTCTTATTCGGCGATTTTAATGGACAATTGGAGGGCAAGGTTGTTGTTAATCTCGATGAGGCTTTTTGGGGTGGAGATAAGAAAATGGAAGGCATTATCAAAAATAAAATTACAGAAGGAACACAAACAATCAATAAGAAAAATAAAGAGAATTATGTAATCGACGATTTTGCGAATTATATTATTACAACTAATAATGATTGGTTTGCGGGTTGTACGGAAGATGATAGAAGGCATTATTGTTTAGAACTTAATAACGCGAAGGCGGGAAGAACAACAAAAGAAAGCGATGAATATTTCAAAAAAGTCGATGATTGCCCTTGTGAAGCTTTTGCAAAAATATTATATAATCGGGATATTAGCGATTTCAATCCTCGTAAGTTTGAGAAGACTAAATTACTCCAAGAACAAGTTGAGAGAAATCATAACTCCGTAAAAGTTTGGTATAGTAAGATATTACATCAAGCGGGCTGGGATGATAAAGATGATAATGGTAATGATATATTTATCGATTGGAATGAAAAATCATATAATACTTATGAGAATGCTGTAAGAATTAAAAAGAAAGACGGCAAGAAATATGTTGCCTATAAGAAAGAATATTTTTTTAAGATATATGAAAAGGAAGGAAGCGACGCGAGAAAGTTTGCATCTAATTCATTTTATCGAGAATTAAAAAAAAATTGTCTTGATGATTTATATGATGAGATTAGGCCAAGGGTAAAATCGGGATCTCGTCCAACATACATAATCCTCCCAGCAATCGAAGACGCAAGAGCTAAATGGAATGAATTACAAGAATATAATTATACTTATGATGATGATGATGAAGGATGTATTTGCGATAGTGATAGTGATGATGATAGTGATGATGAATAAATCATTTGCGCCTCCGTTTCTTCTTCTTTTTTTTTCTTATCCATATCCAAAAACATATTTTAAAACATCCGCAATTGATATACATTTATAATATTTTAAATATTATTAATTTTTCTTTTTTTTTAATCTTTTATTATTAGTTTTTTTTCTATGCGTATTTGAGGATTTATAGCCTTCAAATATCTTTTCGGGTTTTATTTTTTCGGGTTTATTAGCATCCATTACATTAAAACTACATCCATTTTTATTATTTGAAGTTGTCGAGCATTTGCCTTGGGTTGATTTTTTATTATAATACGCCATTTTATAATATATTAAATATTTTTTTTTTATCTTATAAATTATTTTTTTATATTTATATATTATAAATATGAGTTTAATAATCGCTTCAAATGTTAATTTAAATGATAGACCCGATACAAGCGAAATCCATCGCCCGTACTCGTGGTCGAACAGATTATCGAATACTATGAAGATCCCACCCAATAGTGAGGTTGCCGTGCAATCTGTTAAAATTAATAAAAATGGCCTATTATCTATTGGACAAAATAACAGCAATTTTGGTATTTTTGTTGGTAAGCCATTAAGCGATGATTTGCGTCTTGATGAAGGCGTTAATCATCCCGTCGTTGATTCAGTAATTCGGTCGGGAGTTGTTGAAAGAACTACGGATGAGTTTGCGAAAGATATTCAAACAGCTATGCGAAATAATATTATGAACCCGTCTTTTTTTACAACAGATAAACCCGCCGTTGATGTTGTGCCTTTGACTAATGCTACTACGGGAGCATTTGAGGGTTTTGAGTTTGATTTCGAACAAGACGCAGAACCCGAGAACTTAATCCCCGCTGACGCTGTCGCTCAATCTGTATTTCCTACATCTCGATTTACTTATGCGGGCGGTAATTTCAAAAGAGTTGCATCCACCCCTCCCGAAATAGATCAATCATCCCCGCAAGGTTGTTGCGCCGTATTTCCCGATTATCCTATGATACTCGGCGGAGATCTCAATTTCCCAACTCTTAATTATAATATAGCTTCGGCCGTTGGTGTGGATAAAGGTAAATGGGCTTGCGGTTTAACTCGATACAATTTAGATAATCCAATGATTTCCCCGACTACTGGCGATATTCTAATACGATGTCCTCCGTATTATTCCCCTAAAAATGATGGGGGTTTTTCTCCATTTCAACGCGCTTTTTTTGATTTTGTTGCAATTAGGGATCAACAAGGCAAATTAAAATTATTTCAATCTTGCGTCAATACAAATGCTAAAAGTAAAGATAAATTAATTATGAAAGAAGTAATTTATTATCATTCGGCCAATCCAACATTCAAAGGCGGTATATATGATTTATCAGCTAATCCAACGGGCTATACGGATTTAAGATGGAGGGTCAGCGGTAATGCGGTAATTTGCGAAATTGGTAAAGGTGGAGCATTTGATATTTTAGTTGATACAACAAAGGGAGATAAGCGCAATATGTTTTATCCTCGCTCTTGCTTACAAAACTTTTTATATCCTCAAATCTTTATTGAAAAAATTAATACTGAAATCATAATTGAAAAAAGACATACATACGCAAACATCCCTATATCATTTGATCCAAAAAATCCCGATTTAGATTGGGTTGCTCGATTAACTGATACATCGAAATATGTAAAATGGGGCAAGCCCGTTGAGAATAGAAAACATAATGATTTTAATCCAACTTTGGGCACTGCGCCCTTCACTTATACATTAGCAGAACCCTATAATGCTGGCGGTACAACTGGCGGATTTTTGAAGGACGGGCAAGTCTCTTTAATCCTTGCGCCAAATAGAGAGTATGGGGTTGAATATACTGCGACTTGTAATTCGCAATTTAGTTTTGGATTTAAGGGGAGATCATTAGCGACGGGGACATTTGACGCGACTGATGGAGCGACTGAATTACAAAGCACAAACGCGCCGATTTTATTTTCTCCAAAATCTTTATTTGTTAGATTAAACAATTTTACTCAAAACTCTATTAATGCTCAATTGGGTAATGCATACTCGAAGATCATAGGACATTTGCCGAGATTTGATTCGGCGGGTAATGAGGTCGGCGGGTTGTATTTCGAGCCCCACCAATTAGTATATATTAAATTAAATAACCCAAATGAGCTATTTATGAATACAATTGATATTGATTTAGTTTATGATAATGAAACTTATGCCGACTGCTTATCGGGTAAATCGATAGTTGTATTACATTTAAGAAAATCAAGAGATTAAATAAAAGTAGCATAATAAATCAAAAGTGGTCGAGGATAGAATCGGGTTTTAAAAGCTGTTTGAGATTTTGCCGAACTGGTTTGAAATTGACTTTTTATCCTCGACCGCTTTTGAGAAATTATGAAACTAATAAAAACATTTAGATTAATATATTTTTAGAAAAGTTTTAATATTTTTTTATTATTTTTAGAAATCAATTTTAATGTTTTCTATTAATATAAGAATAAAATGGATTTCATCCCAAAAGTTAAATTAAATATTGATGAAAGTTTAGAAATCGATGAAACAACTGGCGAAGAAAATCCCCAATTTATTTATGATGATGAAGATGAAGATGAACAATTACAAGAAGAAATTAAACAAAGTACATACATCCCCGAAGCTGATAAAGATCCAATTATAGAGGATGAAATATTCGAAGCAAAACCGAAGCCCGTTGCAAAAGGTAAGAAAGCACGAAAACCGATGAGCGAAGCCCATAAAGAAAAATTAAAATTAGCACGGGAGAAGGCGCAGATTGTAAGGAAGGCAAAAGCAGAAGAAAGGAAACAAGCAAAAGATATGGATAAACAAGAGAAAGAATTGATTAAATTAAAAAGAAAGAAAGATTTAGAAAAATTAAGGAAAGAAGTAGAAGATGAACCCAAGCCGAAAGTTGTTTTTAAAGAAGAGCCAAAACCTCAAATTAGAGAAGTTATTAAAGAAGTTATAAAAGAACCAACAATAACAAAAGCAGATTTAGAAAAGGCACAATTAGACGCAATTATTAAATATGAAGCATTAAGAAAAGATCGAAAGGCAAAAAAGAAAATAGATTTAGAACAAAAAGCCCACGAGGAAGAAGTAAGAAAAAAGATAATAAGAGCGATGCGCCCAAATAATCAATTCAATTCGGGATATGCTGGATTTTAAATTAATCTTTTTTTATGTTTTTATTTTAAAATATTTTATATATTATATAAATATAAATAATGGATAGAGCGCCAAAAATATATGCTATTAAAGATGAAGATGAACAGAAAGCAAGAAAACAACATCCCAATTTGCCCGATGTCGGTTTAGGTGTAAAAGGCAAGGGAGCTGTAATGGTTTTATTAAGTCCAAGAAATACGGGAAAAAGTACAATCGCGAGCAATATTTTTTTGAATAGTGATTTTTTTGGAGACCCAACAAAACCCAACGGAACTGCTTTCGATGAGATATTCATAATTAGCCCAACAATAAATATGGATAAAACATCCCGCCATTTAAAAAAACATTTTACAACATTCGACACATATCATCCCGAGATTATAAACGGAATTATTGAGAATCAAATAGAAGCGGGCGACGATGCTCCCGAGATTGCAATTTTTCTCGATGATTGCGCGGGACTTATGGATAAAGAGATTGATAGGCTTGTAGTAAAATCGAGGCACTTTTCAGTTAAATTATTAATGATTGCGAGCCAAAAGTTTAGATCCGCCCTATCGCCAGTTGTGAGGGCAAATATAACAGATTTAATTGTAGGAAGTCCCTATCCAAATATGAAGGATTTAAAAGCAGTTGCGGAGGAGTTTGGAGACGAGTTTGAATCAGCGGAGAATTGGATGAGAATGTATAGGGAAGCAACGCCCAACAAATATGATTTCGCATATATGAAATTGACTAATCCTCCGCAGATGTTTCATAATTTCGAAACTGAATTACAAATCAAAAAATAATAATTGCGTTTAACAAATAAAAATAAAATATATTAATATATATATAAATGGAATTACATAATGGGGATTGTATAGAAAAATTAAAATTAATAGATGATGAAAGCGTAGAAGTAATTTTTACATCTCCTCCATATTGGAAAGGTTTTGCGTATGAAAGCTATTTTAATAGTTATAAGCAATATTTAGATTGGTGCGAAATATGGATAAAAGATTTAAAAAGAGTATTAAAAGACGACGGATATTTTTTATTGAATATTGCGAATGATAGCGAAACAACAATAAAGGCTTTTGAACTTTTAAATATAGCTTTAAAAAACTGGAAATTATGCGATACGATAATTTGGTTTGTACATAATAGACAGCCAGCAAATACAAACAGACATTTAACAAATCAAACAGAATACATTTTTTTATTGAGAAAACATAATAATAATATAAATATTCATAAAGAAAGAATCAAAGATAATGATATATTTATTACAAAAAATATCGGGAATGTTTGGAAAATCCCTTTTAAAAGAAATAAAAATAGTTTGAAAAAAACTTGCGGAGGATCTAAAAATTGGGGACATTCGGGATTTTCAAAAGAATTATGCGATTTAGTAATCGAATTGTTTAGCGATGAGGATGATATAATTTTAGATTGTTTTATGGGAATGGGTCAATTGGGATTATCCGCAAAAGAATTAAAAAGAGGCTTTATTGGTATTGAGAAAGATTTAGAAATATATGAAACCGCATCCAAAATAATACAAGAATAATTATTTTTTCTTTTTCTTTTTTAAATGAACTTTATCAATTTTATAAGCTTTTGTTTTTGGATTGATTGATGCATAAACTCGGGCATATGCCCAAGCATCCGCACCGCCTTTGCCTAATGCTTTTATCTGTGGCCGTACTGATTGCGGATTAGAAAAGAAAGCGCCTTGCCCCTTTTCGAATATAGTTTTTAATCCCTTTAATTCATAACCCGATAAATCGCTAATTTCTTTTAATGAATGAGATTTAGATAATGGCTTTATTTTATGTTTTCGATTAAAATCTTGTTTGTAAGTCATTTTAATTAATAAGATATTTTTTTTTAATAAATATTTTTCTATTTTTTTTATATTACTAATTAATATAAAATGTATTCGAGTGATGGCGGAGTTAATCAAGCAAATAGTATGGCGCAATCAGTACAATCCTTAAAACAGAGCGAAAGAACAAACAACAACGCAGTAGCAGACGCATATAATCAGCAAATCAAACAAAATCAAACTGCGGATTATATTCAAGGCGCAAGTGATATTTTTAAAACGGGTAAGAGTGTTGAAGGTTTAAAATCTGCGATTTCGAATAATTCATCTAAATATATGAAACCCGACACAGCGGGCAAATTAGTTTCAAAGGGTATGGGATTAAGTGAAGAGGCGGGGGCAAGGATTTCAAGGGTCGGGGGCGCTCTTGGTGGTTTAGCTGTTGGCGGTGAAGATTTATTTAAGGATATAAAGCAAGGGGGGATTGCGGGAGATAATTGGGCTAAACAAGGAGCTAATTTAAGCGATATAGTTGGATCGGGTTTAACTGCATTATCTTTGGTTGATCCTATGTTTGCTCCGTTAGAATTAATCGGCGCAGAATCGGGCGTTTTAAGTGATGTATTGGGTGCGGTCGGGGATGGTGTTGATGCTTCAAAAGAAGACGCAACGGCGCAAGATACAGAACAGAGTCAAACAGAATCAATTACAAATCAAGAATCGATTAGCCAGTCGGGAGGATTAGCAACGGGGCGAACAGAATAATTTATTTATTTTTTTTTATTTTTTATTAAGTATATTTTTTATATTACTATTATTATAAAATATGTCTTATTGGAGAAATGATGAACTTGAAAGTGTTAAACAAACGGCTATTTCCATTCCTTCGGCGAATGGCCTATCCTATGGAGCTGGCCAGCGCATAGATATTACAATCCCGCCAAATATTAAAATGTTTGACGGGCGAAAATCTTATCTTAATTTCGATGTTAAACTTGGATTGCCCGCTGGCGCTCCAACTCGCCTAACATTAGACCCCCATATTGGAGGATCTGTTTTACTGAAAAATATTCGTATATATTCAAATAAAGGCGGGCGAGTACTTTTGGAGGAGCTGGTAGATTATAATGCAAAAGTATCATTAGAATATTCATATGATACTGATGAATCGATGAGAAAGATGCGAGCGATGAAAGAAGGGGCGCAGATGGATACGCCAGCAAATCGCGGGACTATTGGGACGAGTACATCATATTTAGTTGATACAAAGACATCGCCATATTTCCAAGGACAGACGGCGGATTATAGTACGGCGTATGATTCATCAAAAGTTTTAACCGCGAAATGCTCTATCCCATTACATACGGGCATTTTTGCGGATTCGATGAAGGCCTTCCCGAATGAAGTCTGCGGGGGATTATATATCGAAATTGATACTGAACTCGCCGAGCGCTCTGTTAAGCAGTTAGACAGCGTAAATCGTAATCGTCGCCTTCCTCTCAATCCTCGTTTCGCTGGTATTGATAAGGGCGGGGGACTTGTTGATTGGGATAAGAATGGAGCAACCGACAAAAATACTGCTCTATGGGTTGATTTTTCTAACAATAATGTATCAGTTGAGAACTTTCCTTTTGTGGTGGGAGAATCTTTTAATTTGGCCAATATTGATGATGAGACGGACATCGCTAATTTAGAAGATGTTGCAACGGGTAATGAATCTAATTTAATCATTACTGAAATCAAAAGAGATACAACGCAAAATAATTACATTAAAGTATCATACGCCGAAGCGCAGAATAGCGCAACGGACAGCGCCAAAATTGAGAAAGGCAAGTGGGTAATGTACTCCACGACAATTGATACGGGACGCCCCGACAGAGTTGCAGATGACGGCACTTTTAGAATCGCCCGAAGAACATCATATCCAGTTTCTTATACTATGTCTAATGTTGAGCTGGTTGTTTCTTCCTTACAGCTTTCCGCGTCCTCTTACTCTGCGATGATGAGCGGA
>Ga0187218_1000103_pt1 | contig 23166 bp, 32 predicted proteins | sample 14SPOviralmetaG_FD_130167 | JGI IMG/M metagenome (GOLD analysis project Ga0187218, IMG submission 130167) | Marine viral communities from the oligotrophic San Pedro Time Series (SPOT) site, San Pedro Channel, CA, USA - 14 SPOT_SRF_2010-08-11... | ecosystem: Environmental > Aquatic > Marine >...
ACTGAAGATAGAAAGTTTCCAACGGCAGGTTCTATATCAGAAGTAGCATCTAAGTTTGAAGAAGAAAAAACTAAGCAGGCAACTAAGCTTTGGGATGTAGTGATGTTGATGAGAACAAAGGGAACTTTATCAACAAAGGTTACTCCTAAGTCAGATGAATTTTACCATAAGTCATATCCTGCAGAAATATCTTCAGACCAAGAAATAGAAGTTTTCTTTTTAGATGGAGCTTACAACATAGACACAACATATCCTGAACTAACTCAGTCATCAGGAAAAGTTTTCTCGTGGAAGGAGTACTCTGAAAAACATCCATCAGCAGCAATGGCATTATCTCAGTATGGTAGAACTGCTAAGTTATCAAAAGCTAGTGGTGATATAGTAGCACCTCAGTCACGTAAGCAGCAGGACGCACCTCAGTCTCGTAAGCAGCAGGACGCACCTCAAATAGATAAGGCATTATCTAAGGCTTCGGGTACTACACAAGTAGCAACCACCACAGGTAGCTATGTGAAAGCTGCAAACATAATTAACGACCTTGAGATTAAAGGTGAAATATTAGATTATGGTGCAGGACTTGGCCTTGGTACTGATGCTATGTCAAAGGTATTAGGAACTGAGGTTGATTCATATGAACTAAATCCTGAAAGATGGAAGGGTAAAACACCTGTTACCTATACAAAGGCTAGTGATATTAGTAAACAATATGATGCTATTGTATCATTGAATGTACTCAATGTTGTACCAAAAGATGTGCGAGATTTTATTGTAGAAGATATATATAAAAACCTAAAGCCAGGTGGAGTTGCAATAATTAGTTCACGAGGATTCAAAGGTGATATAGCAAATGCTAAGAATTTTGAAAAGGGTTCTGAAGATAAAAGTTATATCATTAAAAGAAAAAAAAGTGGTAAAGTAGTTGATGTATATCAAAAAGGTTTTGATGGAAACGAACTTGTAGAATATGTACAAGATTTGCTTGGAGATAAAGTAAATGTATATAAGAAAAATACTTTTGGTAATAGAGGTATTATTGTTGAGAAGAATACAATGCAGTCTCGTAAGCAGATGCCAGGTGGGTCAGCTGACGGTGATAATGTTGTTCAGTTTATAAAGGACGCAAGAGGTCAGGGTATATCTAACGTAGCCATCAAAACTATCCTTAACAAGAGAGGTGTAGCAATGGATGTTATACTTGAATCATTTAAAAAAGCAGGTGATATAGCAAATGTTGAATCTCAAGTAAGTGAGAATTTTGCTGAAGGTTTTGATAGGGTGATGAAAGAGATAGATGGCGTAGTAGAAAAAGTTAAAAACAGAAACACTAAGGACAGTACAAGTCCTAAGAAATTATATGACGCTTCTGTATCTTACCTAAAGGGGACTAGGCTTTATGAGAATGCTACAGATGTCCAGCGTGAGAAAATGATTGTTGACCTTAGGAAAAAGTTTAACCAGCCAATAAAAAAATCAATTACACCTCAAGCTGCTATTAAAAAAGCATCAAAAAAATTAGGGTTAGATATAAAAGAACCCTCTAAAATTACATTGACACAGAGACAAGCCATTGCTTCACAAATAAAATCACTTAATCGTGGAGCAAAAGATGGCATAAGGTCATTCATTAAAGCAAGCAAGGCAGTAGCCAAGGAAGTTGGTGAGCTGGTAAAGAAAGGAAAGATAACTACCAACCAGTCTTTAGTTATAATAAAAAGGTTTGCCAAGGTTAATATGCTTAGTGAGTCATCTATTGATAGCTTTGTGGACTACATGGCCAGGGTGTTTGCTAATGCAGACTACGCTAATACAATTAGTATAGCTAACAATAAGAGGGGTAGTGCTAAGGAAAATTCATCAAAAGGAATAGGTATATTAAATTCATTAAGTGGAGAACTTCAAAGAATATTTTCTATTAACCCACGCATGATACCTGACTCTGTGTTAGACAACTACATGGAGCTTATAAATATATTTGGAGGTAAGGAGTCAGTACTAGGTAAGCTACCTACTCTTCAGAAAACGACAATGTTAGTGAATGATATACTCGACACTTTAAACCAGGAAATGAGTTTGATTCCTGAACTCAATAAGTTATACAACGAATATGAAAAAGTATTAAACGATGATGGTGAAGTAAGCTACGCTAAGACTATCAAGGAAATGCTAAAGGAGGAGGTAATCACAGAAAGTGAGTTTGAACTCATGAAGAAGTATAAGTCTGGGATTGTTCCCGCAAAAGAAAAGAAAGAGTTATCTGAAAAGGAAATTAAAGAACTCAAGGAAGATCTAAAAAAAGAGATTGACTTCCAAATAGCCGAGTATAATCCATCAAATAAAGACACACAACTGCCAACAAGACTTGAAAGAGATGCAGTAAAGTCTTTAATAAAGTTATCTAGGAATGATAAAGCATTAGATGGTTTAAGTTTAACTGATCTAAAGAATTTATCCAAGGTGTTTGGTAATATAAACAATGGATACTTTCCATCAGTTGGGTTTAAGTTAACCGAAAATCTTCAGTCAGTTATTGATGGGGAAATAAATAGCAATGCAATCAGTAGGGCTACGCCTGCTAAGATATCAATGGTGGTCTCAAGGATTAAGTCTCTTATAACAAAAAAAGATTCAATAGTTGAGTTGGTTAGAAGGAATCCACTCTTTAATATTGATCAAATTTTTGGCGACTATAAAACTAAAGATATATTTAAATCATTATTTAGCCAGGCTGCTAAAGGCGTTGCTAATTTTAATAGTGATTTAAACGTAGTACAAAGAAAGGTTGAGAAAGCTATAACAAAAGTAAGGAAATCTAAAAAAATTAATAACGATGGAAATAATTTTATCAAGTCAGCGTTTGAGCAAATGGCTTGGTCAATTCAAAATGAGTTCATAACTAACCCTGAAAGTAATCAGGTAAACCCTGTACATAAATGGTTAGAGGCGACTATAAAAAGAATCGATAAGGGAACATCTCAGTTTTCATTTTCAGATGCTGAAGTATTGCAAGGTATTCTTGATACATATTACGATGCAGACACACAAGAGTTTGATAACGATGCGCTGTATGAATCATTTAATGCTGAGGAAAAGGCTTCTATTGAAACCATTAGAGAGATTAATGCAGGGCTTACAGAGAAAGCTGTATTTACAAAAAGTATTATTCGTGGAGATAAGTTTACACCATTAAATAACAACATCCACATAAATGTTCTCAGTGCAACGGAGTCGGTAGACATATCCTCAGGCCCATCTTTTGCGGGAAAGATAAACGAAATGATGAGACCTTCATCAAGGGGAGGTAACCTAGAAGGTAGAACAGGGTTGGTGTCTAAGGATGGTATTAACTTTAACATATACGACTCAGTTTTAAAAGGAAGTAAAGGGACGTTAATGGACTTTCACTTAACGTCTCCAATTAGGACTGCAAGGAAAACAATAAACAAGTCAGAGAAGAACTTAACAAAAAAAGGTAGAATCCCTAGTAATGAAAGGCTTATTTTAAATGCTATTAGTTCTGCTTTTGAAGAGAGTGTTTCAAATCTTTTAATAAACTCCTATACAGAATCTTCTTTTGGTGATGCCGCAATGCAGTTCTTAAAGGAGACGGGATATAGAACTATGCTGGCAGGTAGTGGGAGGTTTATTGCAGAGCTTACATCTAACGCAAGCTACGCTATGGTTGTAGACCCACAGGGATTTATAGTTGGAACAAAAGTTATGAGTAGTATAGACTCTGAAATGGGGCCTCAGATTGCAAGAAACTTAGGCTGGAAAAACCAAGGTAGGTTATATGCTGACGGACTCAGTGGAAGAATGATTGACAGTTCTATTATAAACGAGGCAGCGGGCATGAAGTCTAAAGGAACAAGGTCAGGTGCAAAAAACTTTTTACTTAAGTACTGGAATAAGACAGGTCAAAAGTATGTTAAGGGTGTTGAGTTCATGGCTGACGTTATGATTTCTACTCCTGATAAACTAGTACTCAGGCCTATTACCTTTGGTTCATTTGATGTTAAATTTAAAGAGATAACAGGCAAAAGCCCTGACTATAAAAAAATAGCAGCAAATAATGAGGCGTACATGAACGCAAATAAGTCTGCATTAAATGCTGCAAGTGAGTATGCTAATAAAAAATCTGTTTTTGCAGGGGCAACAGACAATGCTTTCATGGGCATACTTAAGGGAACTAAGAAGCCAAATCAAAGCGGATTAGCGCAAGCAATAAATACGTTTAATAATTTCATGACAAGGTTCTTGATATACGAATATGTAACTGCTCGTACAGGTATAGTGAACATGGTTGGAAGGGGAGACTTATCTAAAAAGAATGGTGCTGCACTGCTTGCGGGTGTTACCTCTCGTATGATGCTGTACACACTCATTGGTCAGTATACTTCATACGCACTATCTTCCTTGTTAGACCTTGACGATGATGATGATGACTACACTATTGAAGACGGTGTGTTTAAAGAGAACAAACCTATAGACCAAATGAAAGGTTTTCAAAAGGTTTTAGGACAGTCTTTTGCATCAACATTTACTTCATTGCTTTTAGGTAGAGACTTTGGTAACGTTGCTAAATCCATTATAAATTATGGGGTTGAAGAGTTTAATAAAGAAAATTTACAATTCTTGAGGGACGGTAAGTATGATCAGTTTAAGGATAGCATCCAGTATACTGTTAGCCCTAAAAAGAAATCAATGGGTGGATCAACTCTCGGAGACTATGTATTAGTATTGGGCGCACCGTTTGGCCCTGTGCTTAAAACAGTAGACTTAATCATAAGAAAAATAACCGAGCCTGTAAGGAAAACTGGAGAGGCAAGAGAAAGACAGTTAAACGAAATAGGTCTAAGGATTCCTTTAGAAATACTAGGCAACCTTGGTATGATTCCTATGTACAAAGATGTTCGCAAGGCAGTCCTTGAAAATATATATAAAGACTTACGTAAAGCATTAGCAGAAGCAGAGGACACTAAAAGAATAAAAGAAGAGATGCTTCAAGGGTTTGATAGCGAGAGTGACATGAAGCGTTATGACTATGAGTTATGGAGTAATACGTTCGGCCCTAACTCTCCTGGGTATGACGCTAGGGAAGCGAAAAAGAAATTAAAGGCTGCTGAGAGAAAAGTAAAAAAGCAATTGAAAGATGAGCTACATGACTACACTCCTAAGGTGAAGGGGAAGAGTACTGGTTTCGGAAGGAGTGAGAGAAAGAGTTCTGGTTTCGGAAGGAGTAATAAAAAGAGTTCTGGTTTCGGAAGGAGTAATAAAAAGAGTTCTGGTTTTGGGAGAAGAAAATAAATAACATATGCCATTTAAAAGTAAAGCACAGAGGAGATACATGCACAAGAACCTGCCTGAGATTGCTAGGCGTTGGGAGAATGAGACGCCAGGTGCAGACAGCCTGCCTAAAAGAGTTAAGCCAAAGACAAAGCTGAGACTAAAGAGGCAGCGTAAAAGAAAGTAGTTACGCTATATACACCCCGTATGCCGCAGTAAGTAACAGCGTGAGGTAGAAGAAGAAAAGGAAGTATGCCGTTGACATATACTTTCCACCCTCATTATGCTTGTTTGTTTGTTTCATCATACCTATAGTTCCATTAGACAGTTTATGGCGGTATGGCCACCGATAACTACACCGCAACCTATCGCCTGCTTCTTGAAGTTCTTGGCGTATGCGGCTGCGTATGAGCCTCCATCTACACCACAACCTACCTGCATACCGAAGACCTTAAAATTCCTTCCCACAACCCACTCTGTGTACGCCTGTGTGTGTATGTGACCCTGTACAGTGGACATCATATCGTTCTTTGACTTGGTTCTTGCAGTCCCACCCTCACCGTGTACATATTGTACGCCATCGTACACTACCCTGTCTACCCAGTTCCAGTTAGTTCCAAGCACCTCGTTGTAGTCCTTGATCCAGCGTGCAGGTATCTGAGAATCAAATGCCTTTCGCATTATTATCCTGTCGTGGTTACCTATACACACATCAGCAGTAGGGAACTCTTCCCTCCACTTAACTATCTCTTGTATGGCAAAGTCAAGTTCGTCACCACCACCAAGACCATCAGGGTCTGCGGTATGAAAAGAACTGAAGTGGTTGTCAATAATATCTCCAATCATAATAACCTGATTGCAGTTGTAGTTGGCGTATACCTCCTTGCAATGCTCGAAGTATCCATCTAAAGTGAACGGAGCGTGAAGGTCTCCAATGATTAGTATACGTCTCTCATTCCTGTTTAGGTTCTCGAAAGCTTTACGCTTGTTACCATACAGCCTGGGTCGTATCTGATCTTTATATGTCATCGGTTAGGGATTGAATTAACTCCTCCATTAGGATGCATATATGCCTCGCCTTGTCCTTGGCAGAATGGTTGTCACGTTCCATTAGGTCTTCGTATATTTCGTTAGTAAGGTCGTGAAGGTTGTTGCACACGTAGTTTATGTGCGTAATTACTTCTACATCCTTGCGAGATACTCCTGACATATTATTCCATCAACTGCTTTAATTTGGAGTTTGATATGGACAGCTGTAAAGTTAAACTTTTTATTTGACTTTCTAGGTGTTTGATCTTATCTTTTTCAGATAAAAAATATATACTGTCTGACCCGCCAAACCATTCCTCCACTACGGTGCTGTATGTCTCCTTTATTTTTGGGTCGTTCTTAATGTAGTACGACCACTCAAACAGGCTGTGAAGAACAGAGGCATGAGACTTGTCAAAGAAGAATCCTATCTGCTTATATGTTAGGTTAAGGTACGTCCTCATTGCCATGAAGCAAGCTGCCCTGGCATATATGACTGGCCTCCTCCTGCTCTTGGCAAGAACATTTACACCAAACCTCTCTGACGTTATCTCTATTAGTGCGTTAACTCTTTCTTTCTTAAGGGTACTTATTTTCATTGTTAGACTTGATTGTTAGGTTTAAATTTAATAGGTCTAGGTACTCGTCCATGTCAACGATACACACGTCTGTTAGCGTAGGCTTGCCGTCAGTCACGTACATTATCTCAAACACAAACGGAAGGGGTTCGTCAAAGAACGTTACCATTCCTGCAAAGATATAGGTACAGATATCGTTTGGCTCAATGTCAGGCATATTAGAGTCGATAAACAGTGCTATCGCATAAGCCTCGCTTGGTGACATATCCTCCAACCCATCTGTGTATCCTATCTCTATGTCATATTTACTGACCTTTATAGACTTCGACTTTAACTCCATGCTTCTGTAGTTCTTGTATTCTGTACTCCTGCAACTTAGATAGCTTTCCCTTTGGTTTCTTAACCTCTATGAACTCCACGTCAGAGTTCTTTGGGATGGCTATCAGGTCAGGTATACCGTTCTTGTTTGTTAACTTTAGTTTTATGACGTAGTATCCCAGTGCCTCTAGCTCCTTGATCTTCTTTGACTGTATCTTCTGTTCGGTCATAGTTTGTTTAATTTATTTCTACTTAGAAAGTAACCATCCCCATGTCCCAAGTTCTTAATGTTCTCCCTCCTTATTAAATCGTCCTTTGAAGCCCATCCCACAAACTCAACCGTGTTATTATTTACATATGCTAATATATAAATATCTACGTCATGGTTTACTTTTAGTGTTGATAACAGGTTTCCATTTTTATAACGTGTAGATTTTATATCATACCTGTTGTTATCCCTTGTTACACCATCAGCACTACCACTCCTTGGCGATAATCCAAAGTCTGGGAACAGGTTATTAGCTTTTGCAAATGCATACTCAGCCTTAAATCCCTGTATATCAGCCTTTACTCCATCATGACTACCAACCTTAGCGTCATGCACATTGTTTGACCGTGCTATACTTGACCTAAGTTTACCTATATAGTCACATAGGTCTGCCTCTAAATCATCAAGTTGTACTATCATTATTATAAATCTAAAGTTAGTGAATCTCTTTTAAAGTGGTTTAAGGTGTAGCTCTTTTTCTTTAGAACCGTTTTGTATATCTCAGACTCTATGCCACCCTTGGAGAACACCCAGTATATTTTATTACTGAGCCTCTCCTTGGTTGTCATCCTGTCCCTGCTCTGCCAGTAGCTTGTGGCACTGAAGTCTATGTTGTAGTACACCAGTGACTCAGCCTGACGTAGTGATATACCCTCACGCCCACTTACAACCTGTAGTGCTATGGTCTTGTCGGTGGAGTTAAACGTCTCAAGGTCGGTGCATAGCTGATCACCGTACACCTGCTTCAGTGCATTGAGTTCCTCCTTGAACTTGTAGAATATACCTATCTTCTTACCGCCAAACCTTTCCTTTATGTATCTCGCCTTTGAAAGGTCAATAACCATTGACTTGCCAGACTCAAACTTTATAGTACCAGAGCATAGCTGGTGTACCTTGCTCATTAGTTTTGCTGGGGTGTCTGCCAGCAGTACCTCATCCCTCCCCTGTATTACCAGATCCTTAGTCAGCCTCTTGATCATCTGCTTTGTCATAGGCTCTAAGTCCACGTACAACACCTCCTCCCTCGTGTCAACCACAAAACCAGCCTCCTTCTGGGTGTATGATATTATGTACGGCTTCATCTCTTTAAGTATAGAGTCCTTGCCACTAGAGTAGTCACTAACAAAGAAGCTATTAATCTTTCTCTGCCTAATGTTTACGTATTCGTTTGCAAACTTATAGAAGTTTTTAAACCTCTCGAATGGGTTGCCAGGAATGAAACATACCTGGTGATACATCTGACTGTAGGACTCTGGTGTGGGTGTACCTGATAACAGGATTACCTTTGGGTCATGTATGCGTACAAGACTCGCAACCAACTTAGACCTCTTGCTTACCTTAGGGAATGCACCTATCGAGTGTGCCTCGTCTAAGATGATAACACTAAAGTCTTGGTTAATAGACACCTTGTGTAGTGACTCGTAGTTTATTACCGTTATCCTGTACTTTGGGTTTAGTGTTTTGTAGTCATCCTCAATGCTACTTATTGCCTTCTTCTTCGTGACAAACAATACATTCTCTGCACCTAGTTTTTTACATATACCCAAGCTCGTGAAGGTCTTTCCTGTCCTCACCTCCATGGCAAGGTACAGGAAGTTATGGTTGTTTAAAACCTCTAACCCTCTCTCTATTATTTCCGATTGATAGTCTCTGAACTTGAACATTAGAATAGGTCTGTTTGGACTTCTAGTTCATGCTTGTACCTAAACCTTACCCAACGTGACTTTGCCTCACGACCTTGCTCTGGTGCTACGTCATACTGGAACTGACTGAAAGCTACAACCCACTTCCCAAACATTGTACGGCTAATAGTCATCTTAGACTTGGGCGCAAAGTCTGGGTTCTCCTCAATGAAGTCATGGTATAGCTCAGACTTACTTACCTTTCCACCTGGCCTAAGCTTGTCGTGTATACGTCCGTTTAGTATACCACACCACTCAATAAACTCATGGCAGGTCTCAGCAGCAAGCTTACGTATCCTAAGGTTAACAAAAGTACTCTTGATTAGACCCTTTGCTAAGTACATTTGCAGGCACTGTATCATGTAGTTATCAAACTGACACCACTCATCATCGTTCCAGTCCCCAAACATCATCTTACCAAACTCCTCAAGCGGTGTGTAGTCCTTGTTGTAGTGGTGTGCTAACTCAAGTTCCCACTTACGCCTCTCGAATGAATTACCCTTACCCTTGATTGCGTAGTTGGTTGTGATGGCAACCTTTGGTGACTTGCTGAATGGAATCTTTATAGCATCCTTGTTCTTCTTCTCTAGCGTAAGGCCCTCTGTTACTACAGAGAACAGACGCTCAAAGTCAAAGTGTTTTCTCACGTCATCAAACGTTAGTATCTGTGTATCAGCAGACACAAGCTGGTAGGCAAAACTCTTCTCGAAGTTAAACGACTTTCCGTCTATGATAACAACCTTCTTCATGTGGCTAAGTCCATTGATCCAAAGACCCTTACCACTCCCACCCTCTGGGTTGTCTGATATTACCTCATCGTTTAGTATAACTGCGGGGCAGTATGCTAGGTTCTTCCACCCATGTAACATGTATCCTATTGTACTCTTCATGGAACGAGTTCTCTCCTCATCCCCTCCGCTTATGTTGGATATAAACTTCTGGTAGTCGCAGTCTATACTATCACAATGAGCAAACTCTCTGTCTATGACATGGTCTTTCCACACGTACCCACCAAGGTCTATGTAGTCTATCATCGTGACGCTGTCCTCCTTTATCTTCACCGCCCCATTACGGTAGTACAGGTACGATGTGTCCTTGCTGTCCTCAATAAAGTACACCTCTATTGACTGTAGTAGTGTTAGGAAGTCCTCCCTAAAGTAGCGTGTATGCTCCGCAAAGTAGTTGTAAACAGAGCTGTCGTCAACGGTAAGTAGGTGTTCGAGAATGAAGTCCTTGATGTCCTTCTCTGATGTGTGGTCTATTAGGTTGTTAGTTACCTTGACAAACACGTAGTTCTTACTGCCCTGTGGACAGAACTTATAGAAACCATTGTCCTCAAGGAACTGCTTGAATAGTATGTGTACCATCTTGATAGTACCCTTGTCGTTCTTTGTCCAGAACTTATGGGTGCTGTCCTCCTCGTCTATCCTGTTCACCACGTTCTCCGCAATGATTGGGTCAACATCAGTCAGCTGATCCTTGATCTCCTTCTTAGAGAAACCACGTGCAAGCTTAACCTTTATCATGCTTACCTTGTCCTTGTCCTCGTAGTACTTAGTTCCAAAGTTCTGAATGTTTGAGTAAGCTGAGTCAATGGTTCTCTTTATCTCATCAGCCTTGAACGTCTCTGTCTCGAAGCTTGATAGTATGTACGAGGCTAGGTTTCTGTTTATACCGAAGTCATTAAATGCTGCCGCCAGTATGTACACGTTGTTGTTCCTAGCACCCTCAGACATTGGGAACTTATTCTGCCACCACTTGACCAGTATCTCTACGATCTTGTTCTCGTCAGTTATTGGTATGGTCTGCACACCAACGTGCTTTACTATCTCATCATAGCTCTTGTCCTCTAGCTTGTCCCATACGCTCGCATTTTCATTAAAGTATAGTAAGGGGTCATAGCTCTCGTAACAGACCCGTGAGACGTTCTTACAGGACTTGTCGAAGTACTTTGAGCCGAAGTGTTTCTCTAGTCCATTGAAGTAGTTCTTGTGGTTCTCTGGGATTGGTGGTATCTTGACCACCGCCTTGAGTCCCTTTCCACTTGGTGATATGAACGCTGCGTACACGTACTTGCTCTGCGCCAGTATCTCCTTCTGGGATAGAAGCTCTCTGTTGTTTGGGTATCCATCAAAGTCTAGGCATATCAGTCCGCTGTGCTGAGTCAGTGACTTGTCGTTACGCTTTGTGAAGATGCCACTGAAACATATTGCAGGTAGCTGCTGCTTTAGTAGGTCTCTCTTCTCCTTGTCCTTCTCTGAACGTATAGCCTTTATGATATCCTTGGATGCCCCATCCCTTATCCTTTCGATTATAACATCGACATCCCTATAGAAAGGCTGAGAGGTATCCTTTATGTCTTTGAATATAGTAATTTCCATTTATACTATTCTTTTATATTTATATATATTATTCTTTTATGACTAAAATGACAATAAAAATATATAAATATATATATAAAAAAGAGTAGTAGTATATATATTTCTATAGTTCTATAGTAGAGGATAAGTTTGTCATTGAGTCATCGAAAAAAAAGGGGGCAGTCATAAAGACATCCACCCCCACTTAAAACAACTAAACTGATCTTTGGTATCCTAGAACGGCAGGTCACCATCGTGCGCCATCTCAACCTGCTTTGGCTGAGGAGTAGCTGCCTTCTGTTCTGGCTTCCATGTGTTCACGGATACTGCGTGTGTCTTGCCGTAATCGTCAACGGACTTTTTCTTTGAGACCTTTAGCTTCGTGTACCACTTTCCGTTGTACTCGAACCTGTGTTCCTGTGGTAGGTCTGTTAGGCATACAGAGATTTCAATTAGGTCTCCGTCAAACTTTTCTGTTCCGTTGCCTACGTAAATTGTTTTCTGATCGTTACTCATGTGTAATAAATTTAATATTATGCTCCAAGAAGTTAATAGCGGCACAGATAATCTTATCCTTATCTGCACGGCTAGTATAAGTATTTGGAACTTCTACTTGTATTTTATTTATGGGTTTACTAAAGGCTCTCACGATAGATGAAGCTATCGAGGTCACCCTCTCCCTTGTCTGTGAAAAACTTTTTATATACCTTGATTGCATTTTCTACCTTTTCACGCCCACTTTCTATAAACTCCTCTGAGCAGTCAGCTATCTTAACCTCCAAGCTATTCTTGTCGATTACAATAAACCTCATGGGCTTGTTAAATAATGTCTGATAAACGTATGCCTGTGCATCGTAGCAGTACTCCTTACAAGACCACCTAAATTTATGCACGTTGCTTGATGTCTTTAGGTCGTACACGTAGTCCTCTCCCAGTATGTCGCACTTACCCTTCCACTCCACTCCACCTATGTTGGTTATGTTGGGGACTTCAAACCTATTACGGCTGTCGTATATCATCTCGTGTAACTCAAAGTTAGACTTGATCTTGTCAGCCCACTTGTGAATGGTCTCCACCTCGTGAGATAGTAGCACGTCATACTGGTGCAAGTTGTTCTCTGCCGTGTATCCCTTGAACTCCTTGTTGTTACGTGTCTTCACGTCTAAGACGTGGTACGTTTCAAGTTTCTCTGGCTCGAGCATTAGCGTGTGAAAGTATCCACCCTGTATTAGTGGTAGGCTCTTGTCCATCTTTCCGAACCTTGTCGGTGAGTATAAAAGGTTTCTTACGCTTGATGCAGACAGGTACTTCTTGCCAAACTTTCCGTAGTAGTCTTCATCACTTTGCAGCCTTCTTAGTACTTCCTTTTTTTCCATTGCTTAACTGCTTTTTGATTTCTAAATTAACCTCCTCTGATAGGTTATATCCCTTGCTAATAGACCCAACGATCCATTCAAATCCCTTTGACTTATTAGCGCCTATAAACCTTAGCATTGAGTCCCACTTATGGTCTCCAACCTTGAGTGTGTACTTCTCTTTCGTCTTTACAGGAGCAGCCTTTGTCTCATTGTCCCATGACTTTGTTGTGTCCTCGTCTATCCATAGAGATAGTCCAAGTCCATGCAGCGCAATAGCCTTAGCCGTTGACCTCTGTATAGCCGTGTTCACGTTGAACGATGTGATCTTTGTTAGTGGTATGGCTCTGTTTAAGTTATCTAAGACTGGTAGGTAGTCGATGTGTTCCATGCCGCCAACTACTATGCCTACCTTTACGTTGGCAAACTTTCCATCCGTAAAGTATGGCACACCTTCTGCGTTCTCGTATACTATACGTTGTGCATCTGGGTAATTTTGTTTCAGCACGTGCCATGCCCATGCCCATGATAGGTACTCAAACCTACCCTTCTTCTTTACCTTGTCGGCAACTGATATCTTGCCGAGTGTCTCAAATGTGTTCTGTGATTTCATTGATTACTTTTTTGATTGATGAATACTTTTTTAATAAATTATCTCGCCTTGTCTTCATGTACTTGATGTGCTTGTCGTTCTTTCGGGTGTTCATCTCCCTCTTGATACGCTCCTCAACCAGACCAAGCTTGTATAGGCAGTTACTTAGGGAAAGGTGTTTAGCACCATCGACCCACCCATGTTCTTGGAATAACTGGTACTCGTCATGGTCGCACTCCTTGTAGTAGTCTCCGCCCTTACCCATGTTCAGTATCTGTATGTCTCCGCCAAATTTTTTTAGCTTCACGCCATGTCCTATGATTGACAAACCATTCCTTTGCTCTGTTATAAGGGAGTCACTCTCACTGAGTGCTTGTTGGTATAAGTTTTCTAGGCTATACATTTGATTGCTTTACTTGGTTAACAATGGAGGAGTAGTCCTCGTCCTCTAAGTTCTTTATGGCACGATTGTATCCATTGTAAATAGTACTATAACCCACATCGTATCCGTACTCGTTTAAGAACCTTACGATGGAAGAGATACGCATCGGTCTCTCCATGCATAGGAAGTATAGCATCTGCCTTGCGTCAACTATATCACGCTTCTTGGTCTTCCTAAATAACTCATGGAGGCTTAGTGAAAAGTGTTTAGCTACCGCCTCCGCATAGCTGTCAAAGATTTTCTTCTTCATGTTCTTCTTTTTTTAATTGTACCTTTAATAAAATTAAATACCCAATTAGGTCTTGTAGTGTGTCTTCAGACCTAACGTCGTCATATCCCTTTGTCTTTATGCGTGATAGCTTGTCGTCTATCCTTGCAAGTATGCCTTGCTTTGGGGATAAGGTGCTGAATATTTTTGGTGGGTTTATAGCCGTGTCGCCATAGGCTTTGTTCTTACTTATCAGCAAGTCCTTGATCTCTTGACAGACCTCTCTGATGTAGTGTTCTGAATCCATATGTGTTCTATTGTTTGGTTACTCTATCTCGGAGTGGCACTCCCTTGCGTAGTCGTATAGGTCATCGATTATATCCTTGTCAAGGTAGTCGTAGTAGAAACCTGTTAGGTCTACCCCATTAATCAAGACCTGCTCGACCTCTATGTCCTCGTCTATCTCTTCCTTGAACTGACTATACGCAACCTCGTATATGTACTCGATTTCTATTGTGTACTGCTCGTCCACGTTCTCAATGGTGTACCAGCCAGTATGTTTTCCTTGTCTCATAATTGTTTGTTTTTACAAATGTAATAAAGTTAATCTTAAAAAAAGAATTTATTCGAGTAAAGTTGACCATTTTCGTGGATTAATTCCATCGACCAGACATATGTTAGTCTCAATATCTTCAGTTAGTGTAGCATACCTTACGGTATTGGGGCATACGTACTCTCTCTCGTAGATATAAATTCTGTTGTCCATCTCGTCAGTATCCCTAGATGTCTCTTGGAATCCATGCTTGATTAGTGACTGACTAACTTGCTTGTACGTGTAGTTCATTGCTTCCTTGGTCTGTGCTTCCAAACCCTCCGTATTATCATTATATAGATTACACTGATTAAAACGAACTGAGGTTCTCTGCTGATTAATATTAACAGAAAGTGGCATAGTATTGTAACCACTATCGCTATAAATAAGATGGATAATATTAGCTTTATGTTCTTCATTTCTGTTTAGTTATTTAGTTAAATAATTTTAAGTCTTCGACTCGTATCATACGAGTATCCTTATCGATCAGGTGTCCATATTTCTTATAGACCGAATCATAGGTCATCTCCTTACTAGATTGTACTAGCTTATGCACATGAATTTCTGATGTTTGTACTTTTATGTTGCTTTTGAATGCCATGAATTGTTATTTTAAGTTTTTAAATATGTGTTTTATTACGTCCACCGTCCAACCGTTGCCTAACATTTTTTTTCTTTGGTTATCTGAAACTGACTTAGTATAATCTTTAGGTACTGTCTGAAGAGCTTCAAAGTCATTTATATTTAGTTTGACTAACTTACCATCTTTTATAATTCCATAATTACAAGATGTGTTAAGAGTATTTGTTTTCCCTATTCCTACTCTCCCTCTTCTTGTCTTTGAGTTTGGAACTTCTAAATTGACACTATCTCCATTATTCGCAATTAAGAAACCTTTTTTAGTTGCATTTTTTATTTCAAAAGATCCATCATCGTAACTATTTAAAACTAAAGGAGAGTTTAATATCTCTTCTCTGTTGCCTTTAATTATATCCAATAGTAATATACCTCTATCTATTATATTTGTGTCTACTTGAATATTAGTCCAATACACTCTTTGTCTTTTTTGTGCTGAAAAATTAGAGCTACATATCTTAATAGGACTAACACCTAAAGATTCAGTTATTATATCCTCCCATTCTTTCTTCATAACTACGTTTTCAAGCAAAAAATATTTAGGATTAACTTCTTTTAATATTCTTACAAATTCCCAAAATAATTTACTCTTACCATCAAACCCACTACCATCACCAGACCTACTAAATGATTGGCAAGGGCTACCACCAATCAATAAATCTATATTTGGTAAATCTTCACCCTTTACATCAACTACACTACCAATCTGTATAGTGTTGGGGTAATTCTTCTGTGTAACTTGAATAGCATACTTATCTATCTCACTTGCAAGGTAGTTGTCTACCTTAATTCCTAATCTATCCAATGCGATTTGTCCGCAACTCATACCGTCAAATAATGATAATACGTTCATAATTGTTGTTTTAATATTATTGTCTATCAACTCCATTGGTTGGCTATTGCTTCAGCCATACCTTTGAATGTTTTGCTACGCAATGTCCTACGCTCTTCTGGCGACTTGGCATTTTTTAGTGCATCAAAGTACCACTTGGCTTGTCTCTTCTTAACACCATTCTTATCAACCCACTCCTTGAATTCTCCTTTCTCTACAATGTTAGTAGGCACAAGCTTTGGTAAGTTTTTTAGCCACAGACACGTAGACTTACTTGCCTTGTCGCCAAACATATATGGCTGAACTATTTGGTCGGGCTTTCTTATTTTGGTACTGATAACGCTAATTGGGTTTTCAATAGCAATCTTATCTATTGGTGCATCCATTAGTTTCTGTACAAAGTGTAGTGCTTCGTTTTGATTTTTTAATCTTTCTTGGTTTACAGAACCATCCTTGTTATACATCCACCTTGCACCACTTACCGCAAGATAGGTGCATGGAGGGTGTGCAATTATCATATCCCAACCTTTATCTATTACCTCAAATATATCTTGTTGAAAATGCCATTCGGGATGCCCACCGCTACAAGGTAAAAGGTCGCAGCTGAATGCTTCGTGACCCAACTTTCTAAATTCTTTCGTTATTGCTTGACTTTCTTCACACGCTATTAATACTCTCATTTTATTTTGTTGTTTTAAGTTTTTAAAAATAATTAACAAGCTGCCCATCCAATGAATACATAGTGGGTATCTGTCTCGTAGTAGACGCACTCTCTTTTATCGATGTTGTCCAATGCATCGTCATATGCATCGTCATCTATTGGCTCTGATATCTGGCCCTCTAATGTACAAGTGGCAATAGTGCCGCTATAGGCATCGTGTCCATAATCGTTGATTGCGTCTTCTCTCAAGGACTGGTACGCATCTCTTACTGATGTGTAATTCTTTTTACTTGCTTGGCAATGAATGTTTGTTGCTCCCATAATTTTAATTGTTTTAATTGTAAATAATATGACGAATATATCGTCTTAATTTAGTGTAAAAATACTTATTACTTTTAAGACTACCAAATTATCTTTTCAATTATGTCTTGGTAGTACTTCTTCATGTGGAGCAATTCATCCTCAGATGGAGGATTATTTTTGCTATACGTAATTATATCTTCAACGTCTATATACCTTCCAGTATACACGATAGACTTAGCTTGGTAGCTATACATCATATGCTCCATCTCTTCCACGTTAAAGTGAATTGCCGTGAGGAATACCGTGTCGCTATTTACCCACAATTCTACGGTCTCTGTGTACGGATAGAAGCTGCTATTTTTTTTCTCTTCACAGAATGCTAGTATCCCTATGAAAGATATAATACTGAGTACCAGTAGTACTTCATTTACTTGCTTTGTCATATCTTACTTAGTTTTATTGTATTGGTTAATAAATTCTTTCGCTTCCTTGTCTGATACGAATACTTTGCATTCATCACACTTTTGTATCTCTTGAATATTGCTACTCGTATTGTATGTATCTATCCATCCTTTGTTATTACATTCTTCACAATTCAATTTATTTGAATTATACCATATAATAAAATCTACTACCGCTTGGTATGTCACGTCCAATTCATTACTGCTTAGGCATTCATCAAAGTACCCTACCTTACCTACGTTTTCAAAAAGGTAATCGTCTATCTTCTCTACAACTGGCATAAGCCTCCATTCAAAGTTATCATCTATATCTAATTGCAATAACTCATTAAATTCATCTTGAATGGTATCTTGTACGTCAAAATAATGGTCATCATTATCTTCCAGTTTTCCAAGATTAATTAATTTTTCTATTACTCTGATACTCGCATCCTTTGTGTCATCGTAAGTTATTTTGTTTGATTTCATCTTACTTTAATTAGTTAGTTAGTTAATAAACAAGCATCTAGCTTGTCGTAGTTTAGCTTAATAGCCTCCATTCTTCGGAGTTTTTCTTGCTCCAAGACTAATATCTTTTGATTCAGTCTCCTTATACTATCCATGTGTCGGATAGTGTCTTGCTCAATTCTCTGTCTGTCCATGTGTTTGTTGGTTTGTATATTTTACTCATTATTTTATTAAGTTTAATGGTTTATTAAATAGGTAATTTTTCTTTTTTATAGGCTTCACAATGGAACGAGAACATTGCATCGTATAGTTTAATTTCTCCCTTTCTCCAAAGTTTTAGATCTTCTTCACTTGGCGCAGAAAATTCATCCCAATCACTATTTTTAGTGTATTTAACTACACAAGATATATCAATATAGTCTTCATATATCTCGATGTCATCTTCTGTTATTTTAGCGTAAGATATATAATCATTGAATGTTTCTATCAATTCCTTTTTGCTACTATGCTTAGTTTTGAGAGGAAATTCATATTCATTCAAAAAATATGAATGAAACCTTTCTTCTTGCTGACCATTTTCATATGAATCTTCAAAGTAGTCAACTGATACTGATTTGATTTCGTAGATTGTTTCTAAATTTTTCATTGTAATTGTGTTTAGTTAATAATAATTGTAGGCAGAGATGAATCGAACATCTCTTTATACCATATACTTATTGTGTTTATTGTTCTACTTCTTTTAGTTTACACTTCACTATTCTGTAGAAATACATTAATTCACTTGTATTGAATTTCTTTAAGTTAATTCTTTTTAACATTTGAGTAATCTCTTGTTCGTACTCCTTCCTCCAATCTTTCATAATATTTATTTTACTTCTTCTTGATAAAAAGTCTCGCCAGTTTCGTTAGACACGACTGATACAATGCCTCCTTTGTACTCCTTAAAGTAAGATGTAGCAGTACCATTCCATGTAGCTATGTAATCCTTGCAGTATTCTAAAGAATTTTCAAATCCTTTTGCATTTGTGTAGTTATCGTCATTGAAAAAAACGTCATATGTATTAGACATATTTGTATTATTTTAAGTGGTCGAGGAATATTCCTCTACCACCAAATCCCCACATCATTTACGATGTGAGGTCGGTGGTCGGTGTTGATTAATTTATTTCTTGCCAATCAGAGTAGCATTATACATTTCACAAATTATCAATGCATGTGTTTTTGATTTGGCTTCGAATTCAAATCTCTCTGTACCTTCTTGTGCAATGTATGTTGTTGTTTCTTTCATAATGTGTTTATTTATTTAATTGTTTAAGATTCGCATTCTACCCATTGGTCATATGACCGATAACCTAATCTACTATGTACTACTGCATCTAATGCCTTGTGCATACCTACCAAGTCACATGCTAACTGTAATTCATTTTTAGTAATAATACCATATTCAATTAGCGTATCTCTTCCATTGTTAAATTTATGCATTGTATTTCGATTTATAGTAGAGATGACATCTATTACTTGCAAGAATGAATACATCTTATCAAGATGCTCCATATACATATCCTCTCCATCGTATGATGATAAGGTGTACGTGTTATATTCCTCCTCGTTTAAATTCTGGTTTACTGAATTTGGCAACCATATCTGAAGATTTAGATGTTCATTACTAATTGAATCACATAAATCCTTGTGCCAAGACGAATCTTCGAATTCTAGCTTTGTAGCTTTTTCAATTCTACGTTTATTCAACTCTGTCATTCGTGGAGTATGTACACCACATACATTTCCGTATATATTCTTAATCATTTGTAATTGTTTTTAATAGGTTATCAATCGTGATTATTAGATTATTAGCGTTATCCTCTATTAGGTATCCGTTATCATCCCAAACACATTCTTCGTCTTGTATGTACACATTCGCATCACACTTATTGACTAAGTCATGCCAAGACTTAGGAATACATCCAATTGGATAATCGTTAGCAATTTCTTTTATGATATTAATTGCGGCTTTCTTAATTAAATTGTTTTGTATGTTCTTTTGAATTTTTTGTCTATTTTCCAAAACGTGGTTATCTGTTATATTCATTGTAATTGTGTTAAGTGATTAGTTAATGATTGTGGACGGATTGCAGCAGTTAATTATATACCATAGTAGTAGTATAACAGCTACTTGTATCTTTAGGATATCTGTGAATTTGATTCTGTTTCTCATCGTTTGAATATTTTAACTATTGCGTGAATGCAGATAGGTAGGTTTGTAGCACCTTCTGTACCTTAGTGTAGTGGACGAACGGATTAATATTCTCAGCACCATTATCTAATTCTACGATTCTTCTCTTTATCAATTCATTTAATTCAATAATTAAGGTAGTACTTGCCATAGCACCTAAATCACGTACATCCTTATTAGCTTTCTTAATCATTTGGTCATTATTTAATGTCTTACCCATTGTATTTGTTATTGTATTTCATTAGCAATATCACTAATTCTTCAACAAATCTATACTATACAATTGACAATTCATAATTTAATTCATTCGCTAAGACTAAGAATGAGTATTTACACTGTTGGTAAGTGAGTGAAGATCCCGCCCAGCCTGGATTTGTGATGTTGGTAACTTGTCAAAAACAAAAGTATTCTGTTTAATTAATTGGATGTTCGAGGGATGTCTAAGAGAGACATCTCAGTATGTCTTCTTCTCTTCTCTCTCTTCTCTCATCTAATAGGTAGGTAAGGTAGCTATAGGTAGTCAGTAGCTATAGGTAGTGATGGTAGGTAGGTAAGGTAGGTAAGGTAAGGTAGGTAAGGTAGTCAGCTATTGGTAGGTAGGTAGGTAGTAATAGCCCATAGAAAAAGCCAAAAAAATCCCAAAGAAAAAATCAAAATCCAAATCAGCAACAAGAAAAGATCAGTTTCTAAAATCAAAATTAATTTCAACAAGCTATTATAGCCCTAAGGTTCTAAGTATCTAATAATTTTTTATTATCTTTGTACTATCACAAAACGAAAGCTATGAATAAATTTACAGGACTCACACCGAGTCAACAGGGATATAAGATAAAGGACGGCAGGTTAATGAACCTAGCACCAGACGGACAGACAGGTATTGCCCAGGCGGCAAACATGCGAAGGTCTATAAGGAACGCCAAGAAGATAAACCAAATAGCAGAGGGTATAGTCGCTGCTGAGAGGAGAAAAAATATGTTCCCCTAAGAGTAATTTCCATTGTTCTATTTTTTGATTGAATACTAGAGGCTTCTAACGAGGCCTCTTTTTTTATACCAATAACTACAATAGTGTCTAATAACAGTCACTACAAAACATTTTAGTCATAACTTTAGTCATTCTCTAACTTATTGATTTATAGTTCTTTATATTCTTTTATTATTCTTTATGACTAAAATGACAAGAAAAAGTAATAAATATAAATAAAAGAAAAAGAAGAAAAGAGAAAATATATAAAGAGTAGTATATAGAGATTTACATCGTCATTCGTCACATAGTTTTTTTATTCCTGTTTAGTTGCTAGGTGAAATAAAAAATGTATATTTGCGTACAATCAAATTCAATCATATGTCAACAAGTGGATACATTCCAAAAGACCTGCACTTCGACAAGCAGGGTAGGGACAAGCTAATAAGCGGCATCTCTAAGATTTCAAGGGCAGTAAAGAGTACACTAGGCCCAAGGGGCAAGACGGTTCTTGTGGAGTCGCCTGAGCATCTGAGGGGCATGACCATCACCAAGGACGGTGTAACGGTTGCGGCATCAGTATTCCTAGACGACCCTATAGAGAACCTGGCGATACAGATGATGAAGGACGCTGCACAGCGTACTGCCAACTCAGCGGGTGACGGTACTACCACTGCGATTGTATTGGCAGAGGCCTTTGTAAAGGCTGGCAACGAACACATAACACCAGAGAACAACACGACACAGGTTGTGCGTGACGTGAACGATATAGTCCAGGACGTTGTAAAGACACTGACAAAGGACTCCAAGAGGATAACAAAGAAGGGACTACTTAACGTGGCGAAGATATCAGCGAACAACGACTCCGAGGTGGGGCAGCTAATCTTTGACGCATACGACAAGGTAGGAAGGGATGGCATAGTAACGGTTGAGAAGTCGATGAGCCACAAGACATATGCAGAGGTAACCAATGGTATAAAGATTGACAGGGGCTACACGTCTAACCTTTTCATAAACAACCAGAAGAAGGACGAGTGCATACTTGAGGACGTGAGGATACTGGTCTGCGACCAGGAGATAAGCAACATACTACAGATAGAGTCTGTGCTAAAGCCGATCATACAGAACAACGAGAAGCTTTTGATAATAGCGGACTGTGGTCAGAACGTGGTGAACACATTCGCAGCCAACGTTGTGAGGAACAACCTAAAGCTGTGTAACATTGCACCGCCATCGTTTGGTTACAAGAAGAACGAGCTGATGCAGGACATTGCTGCAACGGTTGGTGCTAAGTACTTCTCTGAGCAGACTGGGGACGACCTCAGTATACTTAGGCTAGAGGACTTGGGTTTCGCTGACAAGATCATAGTGGGCAAGACCTCATCCGTTCTGATAAAGAACGCAGAGCCGTCTGATGAGATGCGTACACGGATAGCCGAGCTAAGGGTTCAGCAGGAGAACACTACGGACACGGTGTCCCGCAAGTTTATTGACGAGCGTATTGCGAGCCTCGCTGGTGCTATAGGCTGCATCTACGTAGGCGGTAACTCAGACGTGGAGCAGAAGGAGAAGTTTGACAGGGTGGACGACTCAGTGTGTGCAGTAAGATCCGCACTTGAGGAGGGCATAGTTGCAGGTGGGGGCATAGCCCTGTACCAGATAGCCAGCAGGCTTGAGAACAAGGACAGCGACTCGCTGGACTACTCGACCGCATACGCCATAGTACGTGACGCACTACGCACACCGATAAGGCAGATACTGATGAACGCAGGCATAAACCCAGAGGACGTGCTTGGGGTTGTTGACGCAGACAACGCTCAGAACAAGAACGCAGGGTTTGACGTGAAGAACGAGAGATACGGTGACATGTTCAAGCTTGGTGTGATTGACCCGCTAAAGGTCACAAGGAACGCACTGCTCAAC
>Ga0187218_1000111_pt1 | contig 22557 bp, 19 predicted proteins | sample 14SPOviralmetaG_FD_130167 | JGI IMG/M metagenome (GOLD analysis project Ga0187218, IMG submission 130167) | Marine viral communities from the oligotrophic San Pedro Time Series (SPOT) site, San Pedro Channel, CA, USA - 14 SPOT_SRF_2010-08-11... | ecosystem: Environmental > Aquatic > Marine >...
GACATCTTTCGGTAGTCAGATGATGTTCTTTGCAAATGATGAACCGAATCGTTACTATGAATTGGTTTTCGAGACCGATGAGAACTATGAGAATCTTAAGAAATTATATCTTAATGATGCTCTTGCAAGCGATTCGTCACCAATGGATAGATTCCAATTCCTTTCGTACAAGCAACAGATTTGGCCAAAGCAGGAATTTGCTTTTCTTGACAAGACAAGATCACGAACGTTCTTTGTGAATACCTCTTGGAGAGATGCAAGAGAGAACAGGGCAGAATCTGAAACTAGCAATGGCTTTGGAATTACGGTTCCGTCTCAATCAATGTGGCCTCTCGATGTTCAACAAGATTGGGCAACAAGAAGTATCGCCAGTGCATCTACCAACTTCAGTAGCATTTTTGCTTACGGTTATTATATAGGTGGCGCTAACGGACCACAACTTAGAGTTGCTGGCGGCGCTTATGGTAACATAGGTGGTTATGATACTGGTAAGCAAACAGGGACCTCCACTGTAGTTTTCAACACTGCACTGTCGGCTTCTGCTGGTGGTGCCGGTATTTTAATGAATTCTTATAGTCAATTAGCTAGAGGATCATACGCTTCCGATGGTACTCCTTCAATTTTTCAAGTCTCACCAACCCCAACAAGACACCAGTTCTTAACATCATCCGCTTTTTATTCTCGAAGACACACTCTCAACACAATTCAATCTGTTTCACCTCAACCGGGCATGGACATTGCAGAGACGGCAGGGAAAACAGCGATTGCAACCGGTTCATTGTTCGAAGGCCTTGCAGCTTGGGATGCAGCAAAGCAACACGGTTCTGGTCCGTCTTATGATTCTTATGAAGAATTCAATCAAAACATCCGATTGAAAGGTCAAGGCTACTCAATTGTACCAGAGTTTAGAATCAGTTCTCACGTAAATACTTACGAGACCAAAGGTGTCACTGAGGAACTAAAAGAGATTTTTGAGTTGTCTGGTGCCTTAGAGCAGAATACGACCACTAGTGGCTCTTCAACGTTCTATAAAGTTCTATCGAACAGTGAATTCTTAAAGCACTTTGATTTGATCAAGAAGGATCATGAAGATTTTGCTAATCCAATCTCTCTTGCTTTGAGATGTAAGGCTGTTAAGAAGTTTCTTCCATACGAGGGTTTCTACCCAGCAGAAAGAGCAACTCAAATGAGTCAGCAATTTTATTCATCATATGCAAATAACATCCAGTTATTCCAGACAGGCACAATTGCATCAGGAGACCAGCCATTTGCCGTCCAGCCATTGATAGAACCATTGTTTGCACCAGGTGCCTTATTTAACACCATTAAGGCCGGTGTTGCATGTGACTACCCAGTCTTATTTGCTAAAGACGGTGGTGCCGGTGCGATTGAAGTCGGGTCATTCGATGTAACACTTGGCGGCTCTGAAGACAAAATAAACTTTGTCATCACAGGTTCTTCTCTGTGTACCGGCTCTGCTCATGATAAGGGATTTAATAATCAACTAAACTCAGTATTCAGTAAGAGAATACCCTTTGAAGCACTTGTTGAGCCAGAGACATTCTTAGCGCAGGATGAATATTCCACCCAGGAGCCTCACCCATTCGGTCTTCAGGATGAAGAATTAACCGCTATTTGGGCCGGAGATGGAGATAACCTATACAAGAAGTTGGCCAATAACTTCTTGGCTGAAGTTCCAGAGTTTTTCTTAAAAGATAGTAATTTCACAACTTTAGCATCGCTTGAGTCACAAAATCCAGCGTTTGGAAACGCAGAGGCTGGTAAGTATTACATGATGAGAATCAAGATGTATAAGTCAACCGATTCTCTTAAGGACCAGTACGCGGCAAACACGATAAATGCTCCTGCTGATTTTTTAGTTATACCGCCCCAAGATGAAAATGCTATTGGTGGTGCACGAGAAAACTTTACGATGTACTCAAGACCATCGGCTTTCGGAGTGCCTTCTCTTGGTAATGAGTGTATAATAGGCTCAAGAACTTTTCAAAGACCAGACTCTTTTAGCGGTTCAAATTATCCGTTTACCCCACCTTATTATAACGGAGAGGCTTGGTGTGATGTCATCTTTAGGCCGACAGAATCAAGAAAGTATTCACTTGATGAGATTCTAACTAACGTTTCAAAGTATCCTTACTTTACAAGACATTGGACACCAGAAAATTCAACAGTACGTGATTTGACTGGTTATGAAGGATTTCACTTTGCAACTGGAACCTACAGTGAATACTCAGGCTCTGATAACGTATGGAGAGAGTTGATACTTAGTGTTTTAGACAACACGGTCATAACTTCTTCGAGCGGTAGGTCTAATTCAAACCTCTTCGCTGGGAGTTACAACTACACAACAAGACAATTTACAGTCCCAAAACCTCCTGTCGTCTCAGCACCACAAAATAGTTATTATATCAACTACAATGCCATGCAACTTAACTCAAGCGTTAACCTTTTCTCAAAAGGCGAGATTAACCCACAGAATGTTGGAGAAGAAACCATTGATGTGACAACAGATGTTACAAACAACAGGAAAGCAAGGTGGATCATCCAGCCTAAATTCGAAACTCCAATGCTGAACTTCAATTCATACAGCAGTCTAGAAGATAGTGCTTTAACAATTCCGACATTTGCTTCAGAATCATCAGCGAGAGGTATGTGGCACCAAAAAGGTGTGATAGAAACAGACCCAGCAAAAGGAATTTTCCTTCAAGTAACTGATCTGCCGTCCGACTGGATGACAGGACAACTAGGAATACGTCGAACAGAGCAGGATACTTATGTACGCTCTTTGGCAGATCTATGCGGATTCTCAAAAGAACCAGTTCGTCTTGGTGAAGCCCCGCTAGTAAAAGAAATTTCTGAGGCTGTTGTTGCAGTGCCTTTCTTGGAACAAGACGGTACTCGTAAATTCTTCTCAATTGCTCGACGAGACATCAATGAGGCCCTAGATGGCATTAGAAGAGAAGTTGCACCAGGTGTGTACCCTCCCCTTGTTGACCCGAAGACAGGAAAGTCTATTGTTGACATGGTTCGCAACATGAAAAAGTATGTATTTCCTCCTTCAATGGACTTTGTAAAATACAACGAGATTGATCCATTTGCAATGTATGTTTTTGAATTCAAGCATAATCTTACCAGAGAAGATGTAACTAACATGTGGCAGAATCTACCCCCACAAATTGGTCGTTCTTTCGAAGAGTCAGAGGTTACTATTGGCCACTCTCTTGTTAGCGAAGAACTACTTGGTGGCGGAGCAGAGATTCAGGCCGGAGAGGTTCGTCAAAACATTCAAACAAATCTTGATAGCAAGATTCAATGGATGATTTTTAAAGCCAAGAAAAGAGCAAAGACAAATTATTTCGATAAAGTTGTTGATAAGAAAGGAACTACAGCAGATACATCAGGTATTGATTTAGAGGGCACTACTTCTGGTCAACTAGGTGATGACACGGGGATTACTTACAACTGGCCTTACGATTTCTTTTCGCTCGTAGAACTAGTTAAAATAGATGCGGAAGTCAATCTTGGAAACCTCCCTCCACCGGTGGATAATAAAATAATGCAAGACATAAAAGCCGACGTTCCAAAGAGTGTAAGACAAAAAGCTGTTGTTCAAGCAGCTAAACCAACACCTGCTGCTTCTGCTGGTTCCACTGCTGCTTCTTTGTTAGCTGGAGGGACATCTGGTGGTAGTAATTCTGGAGGAGGCTCTGGTCCTGGATTTTCTGGTGGCGGAGGAGTCGGGCTTTGACAACATTTTTTGATAAAAAACAAGATGTTATCTCAATTGAATTGACCCCATACGGTCGTCATCTTCTTTCTCTCGGCAGATTGAAGCCGGCTTATTATGCATTTTTTGATGATGACATTCTTTATGATGCTGCTGCTGGTGGGTTTACCGAGGATAACACCGCTATCAGAACCAGAATTATTGAAGAAACACCACGCCTAAGACCACAGAGAGACATAGATTCTCCCGGTAGTACAATCACCCAGTCAGAAAACTACCTTTCAGTTAAGAAAATCAGAAGACCGAGTACACAACAAAGGGTTCATTTTTTAACCGAACCCCTTGGGACTTCCGATGCGGCAAAAGATGAACCTCCAAGGTTTAAAACATCTTTTATTCAAGGTAAAATCTCTGGTAGTGTTGAATCTACGCTGACTGGTTCTTATTACGAAAAGCACATTCCGCAAATCAATTGTGATGTAGAGTACACAATGAGCGTTGGTAATACTGCAAATGACCCAAGGGTTCGAGGTAGACTATCAAGCCTCAACAAATCTGTGAGTGCCACTAAGCCTGACAACACATACATAAAAATTGATGAAGATCAAATACTCGTTGAACTTCTTGAGTTAAATGGGTTTAAGTTTAAAGACGGTCTAGAAGTGGAAGTTTTTATGTATGACGAGGTTTCTGGAAATGAAACATTTAAATCGCTAAAATTCCTACCAGAACAAAAAACAATAGTTGACGACCTAATGGTTGACTCAACCCCTGTTTCGGTTGACCCAACTCCCGATTATGTCGAGCATTACTTTAACTTTCTAACAGACAGTGAGATACCAGAGAGTGACATTTGCGATGGTCTTGAGAATCTAAAGTCAAAAGAAATCTTCATTGATGCCGAAGTTAACTGCCCAGACCGTGAGGCCATTGATTTTGACATTTACGGAACAAGAGTTACTGATGTGGAGGTTTGCGACTAATGCCGAATGAATTAGTAGGTTTGGAAAATGTCCCGAACTGTTACATTGCCAGAATAATCTTGGATGATAACACAACCAAGTCTTTTACATGCTCAGTTAACTTGGAGTTGTTTGATGCCACGGAAGGGGATAGAACCATCTGGGGCTACAACTCTTTGTTTTCTGATTTTTTAAAGGTTGCCTTGATTGCAACCAGAAGACCATCGCTTTCACAGCGTTTGACTGAGGGTACTGTTTCTCCACTACCATCAGAATTACAAAAAAATGCTTTCTTTGATGATACCACTAAGATTCATGAATTTCCGATTAAACAATTTAAAAAATTAAACGGTGCTTATGTAAAAAAAGTTAAGTTTACCGTCCCTTCTAATACAGAAAATTTGTCCATCTTCGCAGTATGTTACATTGATACAAAGGCTCTTAGTGGTTTTTTACAACTTGACATGACCGGCGAGTTGTCTTCTTATCACGGAGCACTGGTTTCAGAACGGGTATTAGCAAGAGGCACTGCTGTTAAGACATCTACTGTGTTCTACAAGCCTGATAATACGGTCTGGAGTGGCCCTGTCCATCAACATGACGGAATGTACATGGAAGGATCTAGACACACAGCAGCACCCCATAGCGTGCTTAGAACAGCAACCGTTCAAAACCTAAAACTAGTAGACCGAAGAGGGAGAAGCTTTTCTGATAGACAAAGAGACTCAATCCAAAATAACCCAGTGATTAGCAACCTTCATTTGTCTGTTAACAACAATGATGATTTGAATGGAATGTTTTTCGTCAACATGAAGCAGTTATTGCTTACTAGAACAAAACTTGGTACAAAGATAGCAGATTTAAGTGCGAGGATGTTTAACGACTTTCTAAACCAGATTCAAATCTCCCAAATGATTGTCAAGAGGTTTAATGCCAATGTTAGATTAGTTAAAGGAAAATTGGGGTCTTACCAAAATAGCACACTCAATACAAAAAAGAGTGTCATAATAGCCTCTTCTACAGACATAGCGCCTTATTCCCTGAGGCCAAAAGAACTGTTGAAGGAAAGGTATCTGTTCACGAATAGAAACATTCGTGCGTTTGAGTTTACTGATGATTCCAAAACAAGAAAGAACAAGGGTAATTTTAAATACTCAGTTGAGTTAACAATTAAAGATAAATCACAAGAATACATCGATAACATAATTCTACAACTTCGCTCTTCTTTGAGCAGAATGAAAGAGATACATCACGCACTAAGCAGGAAAGGATCTTATGATTATGAAATGAGAAGGCTTAGGGATGGCGTTTCTGTGCCTGCCGATGTATCTGCAATCATAGAAGTTTATTACAACAACCTACAGTATTTCAAAGACTTTAACGACACAGAGAAAAGAAGACTAATTAATGAAAAAATTAAAGGCTTCTCTGTTGCCTCTTATAACCCCACAACATCAGAAAAATTTATTGCCGATTTAGACGATTTAAGCAGTCTTATGTTTGAGCGCTTCGGTGTTCGTAATGAATACAATAGTAAGACACCAAAGACAACCAAGACGACTTTCATGCCGGCTCGTATCTTTCTCAATAAGACTTTCGAGGACAATGTTAATTTCTTTGATTACAATCGTTCGTACAATTACATACCACCAGTTGTAACAAAGGGTCTACCAGTTTTAAGACCAGAAGATTTACTTAGTAGAGGGTCACAGGAACTTAGTAGATTTTATTACGATTCCAACATTGCAACAGCAGAAGAGTTAAAATCCCTACCTAAGGAAATGCAGAGTGCATTGACTACACTTGAGTCCGTAAAGGTTTCTTACTTTTCGCCTTTATCATTACAGTACAGGGACGAGACGGTATCAATTGAGAATGTTGACAGTCTAGACTTGAAGAAGACAAACGACCTTGTGGCTGGTGCACGGCAAATTGCAACTAGTATAAGAAGAACCTCCAGTCAAACCACGACAGGTCGGACAAGAGTCGGAAAGAAAAATAATCATGGTTTGGCAAAAAATTTAATGCGTGGCTTTGGCTTTTCTAATCCATCATTAAAAACTGAAGTACAAGACACCTCAGCCCAGAATGAAGAAGAAATACAAAAAACATTAATTGAAAGCTTTTATTACTTAGGAGAGAACTCTGAGTTTGTTAATGTTGATAATGAATTCACACCACCGGCGACCGAAGATACCCAACTAGCAGTAGGGCAAATTGTTGCTACTTTTAAAAACAATCCTACTCTTGGGTCAGCTGCTTATAATTTTGCCTCCGCTGATAATGTTTTATCTTACATTCTAGGTTCCGCAAAATACAGTGCTGAAGATGTGGCCAATCAACCAATACAAACCAAGGCGCTGATTAACTCAAGGTCTAATTCTGTCAAAAACAACATTTTACAGTCGCCCGTTGACCCGCTCAAGGAAGTATCATCCCTAAATGCATTTGAGATTGCTTTCAAAGCCATGCAAAAAATTGAAAAAATCACTGGCTTTGCTACTGATTCAAACGGTGTAGAGATTGTAACGCAGCCTATTTTCGAGATGCTAAAGACATCGGATGTAACAGAAGACTCAACTCTTTTGTGTAGAATGAGGTACTATGAGGATGCCCCTATGGACCTAGGGCCAAGCGCTAACCTAATGTTCCCCGTACGGAACCAAACTTTTGTTGTGTCCAATAAAGATCTGTCCACACCCCAATACAGTGAGATACCATCACTAACGATTTCCAATATTTCCACAGTGGTATCCCCGATTGTAAAATACTCCACCACAAACATAGTTACACAGAGACTAGATAGTTCTTATGTTAAATCCACAAAGATAATCGGAACCAGTCAAACAACAAATCAGAGAGTTGGCTCTAGGGTTTCAAATAGAGGTCAGGTAACTGATTCTTCTTCTACTAGAAGACAAAGACGGCAAGCCGCAACTACCTCAACAACCAGAAGACGTGGTGGAGGAGGATACTAATGCCAAAAGTAAAGATAGCCGAATCAACACAGGACAATTTAAAAGTAGCCACTGGTTTTGCCAAAGTGGTTGACAATTATGGTTTTGGCACTGCTAGAATTAAAGTCATAGACTCTAGGCTTTTTAACCTTGAATACGGTGGGCGCAAAATAGAAGAGCAAGATGGAATTATCGCAGAAGTTCAGACAATTAAATTAACCTCAAAAGTGAGTACTTCAGTCAGATCCTTAGTTTCTCAAAATCTAACGTTAGATGTAGACTACACAGACCACTACACAACATTTGAAATTCCTCAAAACGCCCTTGATGTAGAGACAATTTCACTAAATAAAACTGCCGCAACCTATGATGTGTTTAGTAACTTTAATTTTAACTCCCCAGAATACGACAGAATTTCAGTTGCAGTTCCAGAAGCTGCACTACCCCCAGCCTTTCAGGCTCCAGAGGGTGCTGATTTATCACGATTGATTTTACCAGGTGGTCATCAAGAGGTTAACGATAAGCCTTACTACAATGAGATTGCTATTAAGAACAGAGTGACAAATGACTTTACGAACTTCCTGAGAAAAGTTGGATTGTATGATACAGTTTTGAATGATTATCTTGAGGGAGAAAAAGTAGAGATTCCCTTTAGTGTTCAAAATAACCAGACGGTCTCAGAAAACACACCAGTTCCAATCTACAGTTTGTTGAATTGGGTTAATTCTGAATCATTTGAGTCTGACTTGTACTCTGCGGACAAGATAGATGATTCTGAGATGATTAACACCTTTAAGAAAACCCTGTTTCTTTCTTATGTAAGACAGTTGTCAAAAAACTTCAGAAGCTTTAAGGACATTGTGGCCAACGCTGAGTGTTACAAAGAAGACTTTTGTTACAGCATAGACAAATACTTGGGAGTACCAGTGGACCCCAAGGCACAACAGATTTACATACCGGCAGAGGATGACATCTCAACATTTATGGATTCGCAAATAAAGTATGGTGAAACCTATGCGTACAAAGGTACCGCGCACTACATTCTGGTAGGTAATAGTTATCGGTACACCAATCTCCGTTTTGTAGAGGATGAGGCACTTGTAGACGTAGTTAACAAGCCAACAGTCATGATTGTACCTTTTGAGATGTTTACCCAAACAATCAAGGTTATCCAGCCTCCGTCACTACCACCAGACGTTCGATTTGTTACGAGAATGAACTCAGAGAACAAAATAAACATTTACTTATCTCCCACAAAGGGCAGAATGATGAGTGAGTTTATCACTGTTTTACCAGAAGATGAAAGACAACTTGAAGAAATGACAATAAACAGGCGTGAAGGACAACAGTTGTTTGAATTTAGCACGAATAGAGAAGATGGTTTGTACGAGATCTTTAAAACAAAAACACCTCCTGCTTCTTATCGTGACTTTATTGACAAGAAATTGGTTGAAATTGGTGCACCTTTCAAGACTGAAGATGCAATGTTTACTGATCGGGTTGCCCCTAACACTAAGTATTATTACATGTTTCGTAAGATAAATGAAAAAGACTTGGTATCAAATCCTTCACCTGTTTATGAAGTAGAACTGCTGGTAGATGCAGACGATGCCAAAGTAATGGTTGGTAAATATGAGTTTCCACAACCGGATGTTTATCAAATGTCCAAGAAGTTTAAGAGTCTTTTTCAAGTGACACCGGTTATTGAGCAAACTTTATTTGATGAAGAACAGAATGTTTTGTTTAACAAAGATACTTATAAGGGGACGGTTGATCGATTAAAACTGGGGATTGCCCAAGAATCTGTTTGGGGTAGAAGGTTCAAAATACGAGTTAAATCTACAACAACAGGTAAAATAATTGATTATAACGTGAATTTTAAATTGAAGAAAAATAAATCAGAAGAAGAATTCTAAGTTAATTCTATTTATTAAAGATGTAATGGGAGTTATTAAATGGCCTTTTTAGACAACAGCGGCGACATTATTCTAGATGTCGTGCTCACAGACCACGGAAGAAAAGTTTTAGCAAAGGGTGATGGTTCATTTCAGATCACAAAATTTGCTCTTGCAGATGAAGAGATTGATTATTCTCTTTACAACAAGAATCATGCTAGTGGTAGTTCATACTACGACCTTGAAATCCTGCAGACACCTATTCTAGAGGCATTCACAAACAACGCTTCTAGCGTTAAAACTAGGCTTCTGACCTATGACAATCTTGAGTTATTGTTTTTGCCTGTTTGTGTTCTTAACGAAAGAAACAATAACACCAAGCGACATGCGACAAAGAATGCGTTTTTGGTTGCTGTTAACGCAGAAACAGAAGATAATGATGGAAGCACCTCAACAACTACTGGTGTAGCTGTCGCTGCTGATGGCTCCATTGTTCAAGGATTTATCCGAGGCGAGACTCTTGCTAGCGAAAACTACATACAGGTTGACCAAGGTCTTAACACTACAGAAATTTCTCCAAAGAGAAAGCTTGATGACGAGTTGAAAGAAACTAGTTATATTGTCCAGATGGATAATAGGCTTGGTAAGCTAGCAGATCGCGAAGGCACCGAGGCAACCCCTGATTATATCGATGATGATAATGTTGCATATTATACTGTAGACCTTGGAGACACTTTTGTAACCGAGATCCTTGAGGATGGCAATGTGACAACTGAAGCAATCAGCGGACCAAGAGGAACACGAGTATCGTTCAAGATCAAGTCATCAATGGACACAAACACAAGTTCATACCTATTTACTGAACTAGGTGGTACTGATACCTTGACAAACAGAACAGCCGGCGGCGCTGGAACCAGCAATGTTCGCTTCATCGACACCAACGTTAGAATTACCGGCGTTAAGACAGGTAGTATTTTAGACGTACCGGTTAGGTACATTAGACTTGCATAAGGATAAAAAATGACGTATAAACCACTAAACGAAAACGATGTAGTTTCAACAAGAACCCTTCTACATGAGGCCATCCCACTAACTGGAACAATTATTTCTGGTACGTATGGTGCTGGAGGTACCTATGGTGCTGAGCCAAACATTAAAAACTACACCCACGGAATGTTCCAGTCAGTTTATGACTACCCTTACCTAAGTTCTTCGGCGAACCATATTTTTGATATTACTTTTGGTTTGCGTGTTGATACTCCGCTTTTTGATGACACCACAGTACAAGTAACTAAGAAAAAGAACATCTACAACCAGATGGCTCAGGTTCTTATGGGTTATGATGCAACCGGTTCTATTCTTGCTTTTGATGAGGACGGAAACCTACTTGACGGTGGAACAAAATTAGACAGTGTTTTCTTTATTAATTTTTCAAGACTCCTTAACAAGGATGAAATTAAAAAAGGAACGTTTGAATTAGAACTTGGTATTGATGATGTTTTCACTCACACTGGTACAAACTTTAATAATAGAATTAAAATTACAGATTACAGTGCTTCCTTGGCATCACCAAGTTATCTTGTCAATTCACCTGCTGGAGAATATGGAATCTTGTCTGCAACTGCATCTGTTTCAAACGGACAACAGTTAAAGAACAACAATCGTTTTTCCGTTGGTTTGATCTTTTATCAAGCAGGAATCGCTGTCATTTCAGGTTCTGTATTTAACGATCAGGCTGATGGCGGTATCTTAAATAATTCCTTAAACAGCACAGCCTTCTCTGCTACCAGCGGAGTAACAGGTTTTCAATTCCTGTCTGGTTCTGAGATTTCATCATCTGCCGATGCAATCAGAAGTAGAATTTACAACATGCAATTTAATAACACAACTGAGTTAAATTCAACTGTTTACTTCTGTCGCGCAAATCACAATGAATTCAACTATAGTTCAAACCCAACTTATGTTGACTCTTCAAAAATTCGTGTCAAGTCACAGTCTACTGACAACCCTGTAGCATACATTACTACTGTTGGGCTTTACAATGACAACAATGAGTTGATGGCGACTGCCAAACTATCAGAACCTCTGAAGAAATCACCAGATACAGAATTTACCATCCGGGCCAGATTGGATTACTAAAATGTTATGTCATACTACAAATTTACAGAAGACGATCTTTTCGTCAATACAATAAAGACATACCCGAATGTAGAATTCTACATTCAAAGTGGCTCTGTATACATCAATAACGAAACAAACATCTCTGGTACACACTTTGATAACATTAAAGGGGTACCCGTAGGTTTTATTTCACTTTATGAGTATAACATTAATAGGCCCACTGCGCAAACAATTTATCCGTTTGTTGTCAAGGATGGCTTTAAAAATACGTTCAAGACAATAAGTAAGAAGGATTGGAACACGCAATACGGGTACGGTGGAGAAGAAATAACATCAAGCTACAACCTATCAGCCTCCATCACAAGGTATTTTGTAAATAGCACAACGGGCACAGACTTTCGCAGACTACAGGCCCTTAAGAATACCGTCAATCATTATGCCTATCTTTCTCCGCGCTATGATTTTGAGACTTACTATTCCACACCAAGTTCGAACACTGATGCTGTAAACATGATTACCATACCAAGTATCTTCTACGGCTCATCGATTAAGAAAGGCACTGTTAATCTTAAATGGTATGTATCTGGGACACTTGCAGCGCAAGCATCTGACTCTCGTTTTAATGGTGATCTAGTTCAAGTCTCTGGTTCAACTACCGGTGGGGTTGTGGGTTCCATACTTTACAACGAAGGAATTATTCTACTAACAGGATCAACTGATCTTGGACCAGCAGTGATTGGGAACTTAATTGACAATTCAACGAACGGTAGTCCTCGATGGATTTACTTTGGCCGAGGTGCTAACGACGGTCTAACACCAGCTAATGTTGCATTGACAACTTTATCTGCTTCGTGCGCCATTGAATTTCAAGGCACCAATGATATTCAAACATTAACTATGCTAGCTAAGGCGCCATATAATGAACTTAACCATTCAAACAACCCAACTTATTTGAAAGATACCAATGCTTCTAGGAGATTTGCAACGAAAGCAACCTCCTCTTACATGTATACCGAACCTAGCATGGAGATAGCAAACGTTGTGCACTCGCCATTTACAGGTTCTACTCCGCCGTTTAGGAAAGAGACATACATTTCCAAGGTTGCCTTGTATGATGATGAAAAGAACTTGATTGGTTATGCCAAACTTGCAACCCCTGTTAGAAAAACAGAAGATAGAGAGTTTTTGTTTAAGTTAAAGCTTGACATTTAAAATACTATTTAGCGTATAGGAGACTATCATGAGTCAAAAATTAATTATGGAAAACTGGAGACGGTTTTTAAACGAGAATAAAGAACAGCAGGTTTTAGATGAAGGCATTCTTGATATTGCACTGGCTGCTATTATGGCGTTTTCAAATGCTGGTGGCGACGGTGTTATAGTTAATGGAGATCTAATTACCCCCGAAGAAGCAAACCAGGCTGTGGAGATTCTCAAAACCGGGGATGACTTTAACGCAGAACTACGCCAAGCGGGTATCGAAGATATTGCAGATATTTTTCAAGCTGCGACGCAAGAATTGAATAATAATTCACTTTCTGTTCATAACCTAGACGGAGTACAGGTGGTTGGTGGACTTTCTGCACAAGATGATTTTGCCTCTCCATATGATGATTCTCCAGATGGCATAACAAGGAACTTCCAGCTTGGAGAATACGTTGCATCATTCGCACTAGATCAAGCCAATGAGGCCGGAACCTATGGCGCAGACACTGGCGACACTGGCGCACCTGATTTTAGTGCCTCAAGCGGAGGCGCATCGAATCTAGCCGCTCAAGCTGGTATGCTTGGGGTTGCTCAAGGCAAAGACCTTGAAGCAGCAAAAGTCAAGGCTCAACAACTTTTAGATATTGACTCATCAAAGATTCAAACTGGAACTTCAAGCGAAGAGGTGAGAGCATTTCTACAAAAGATTGCCGATGGCCAGCGCGTTACACAAAGTGACATTCAAGCCATGAAAGCCAGTCTAAATTAAAACTTGACATTTGATTCTAAACGTGTTATAATTTAGCATAGTAGAGGTTTTTTTTATGTTTAAATTTATATACAATTTGTTCTTTCCGACTGAGGACGAAAAGATAAGATCCCAGATCGATAAGAGGTACGAGCAGTCCATTGAGTTTCAAAGAAATGGAAACATTAGAGAATACTCAAGGCTAATGAAAGAAATTAGAGACCTTGAAGAGCAACTGCTAAAGAGTGACAAATGATTTTAGGTTTAGATGTAAGTAGCAGTAAGATCGGCTACTCAATAATTGATCAAGACAAAAAACTTCTTATGTGTCAATTTAAAAAATTTAAATCCTCTGTTTCTTTAGAGACAAGAGCATTAGAGTTTTATGATATATTAAATAATATAAATAATAATTATAATATAAATAAAGTTGTAATTGAAGCACCTTTCATGGCTTTCTCTGGCGGGAAGACAACTGCCATGACCATGAGCAAGCTTCAACGATTTAATGGCATGATTTCTATCTTGGTACCAATTGTTTTTGAGATGGAAGCCGAACTTGTCAACGCATCATCAGCCAGAAAGAAAGTTGGACTTAAGATCAAGCGTGGAGACGATACCAAGAAAATGATCATTGAATGGGTTGCTAACGAATACCCTAATGATTTTGTTGTAGAACTAACGCGACATGGTAACCCAAGACCCGGAACAGACGACATGGCTGACTCTGTTATTGTTGCTCTCTCAGGAATTTAACCATAAATACTTGACAACTTTGCCTCGCCGTGATAGGTTTTTATGAGGGGCAAAAAATGCAACACAACAAACTTAAAATTTTAACAGAAGTTCTAGGGTCTTATAGAAGATCCAATGATGAATTTCTCTTTCACTGTCCATACTGTGGTCATCACAAGAAAAAGATGTCAGTTAACTTTTCACTGAACGCTTTCAAGTGCTGGGTATGTGATCAGCGTGGCAAGAACATCTATCGTCTTGTCCGCAAGTTTGGCAATTACAAGCAACGACAACAGTATCTAGAACTGATTGGTCGAATGGACCTGTCTGAGTTTGATAAAATCTTAAACGAAATGAACAATGTTATAGAGAGGCAAGTGATTGATCTTCCTCCGGAGTTTGTCTCTTTGTGTAATAAGCATCTGCCTTTGGGTTCAAAGCGTGCTTTAGACTATTTACGTAATCGAGGTATAGAAAGAAATGAGATCCTTAAATGGAAAATCGGATACTGTGAGAAAGGAAGATACAGTGGAAGAGTCATTATTCCATCGTTTAATTCAGATGGGGACGTTAACTATTTTATCGCTCGCTCTTATGTTGGGCATAACCGTAGGTATCTTAATCCGCCTTGTGGAAGAGATATTATCTTTAATGAATTGAGCGTTGATTGGGATGAGCCACTGGTTCTTGTTGAAGGTGCATTTGATGCTATTGTTGCTGGTGAGAATTCCATCCCTATTCTTGGTTCAACACTACGACCTGAGTCATTACTGTTTCAAGCAATCGCTGCTCATGATACTCCTGTGTATCTTGCCTTAGACCCGGATGCTGAAAAGAAAGCAAAGTGGATTATTATGTCGATGCTTCAATACGATGTTGAAATTCATAAGGTTCCAATTGATGATTACGAGGACATCGGCTCAATGAGTCCAGAAACATTTCGAGACAAATTAAAGTTATCAGTACCGATAGATAATGAAATGTATTTTTTAGAAAAAATGCTCAATAGTATTTGACAAATTTTGTGAACATGTTACATTAAAATTATGGGATTGTGATGGAACCGGTAGACATATGGCACTTAAAATGCTATGCTTGTATAAGCGTGGGGGTTCAAGTCCCCCCAATCCCACATAAATCAACAAAGGAAGAAAAATGCAAATTATAGACAATAGAGAGAAATTTGAAGAGTTAACATCCGCAGGAAACGTTATAATACAGTTTTCAGCCGGATGGTGCCAACCGTGCAAAGTATTGAGTAGGACAATGACTAGTGTGACACCGGAACATTCAGATGTTTATTTTTATAAGGTGGACATTGACTCAATGGATAGATCACTAATTAATAATTATAACGTTAGATCTGTGCCAAGACTGCTTATGTTTGTTAACGGTGAAGATGTGGCAGAACTTATTGGTGCCAGAGGTGCAGATGAAATTAACAGTTTTATTAATACAAATAAGGAGAACTCATGAGCAAAGATATTTTTATTCCATTTTATCGCGATGAAGACGAAACATGGCTAGAAGCAGCCGAGCGACACGCAGATAACTATAATTTAACAGATGATGTTGAAGCCCTTTATTATGGCTTCATTAGAGATGGCTATGATGACATGGAGGCTGCCATGTCGGCTCTAGAGGAGTTGAAGATTCCCCTAGACGGCCTAGAGGAGGAGTCCGCTTAGTAAAGCAGCAAGGAAAATAATGCCAAGAAATGGTGCAGTTACATACTGATCTGCAAGGTTAAACTCACGACGACCCCTTACAGAATCCACGAGTTCAGATGTGAAAATTGACATTACAATAAACAGTATAACAACCGCCCAGTTCATTCATGAGGCCCCCCGGTATTTGTAAATAGTCCCGAGGATATCGAATCTATACGCAGGAGGAACAATGACTAGATTTGCTCACATTAGTGATACACACATTCGAAATGTAAAGTATCAAGAAGAATACAAAATAGTTTTTAAGGAACTTTATGAGTCTCTTGAAAGAGAACAGCCAGATTATATCATTCACACTGGAGACATTGCTCATACTAAAACGCAACTATCTCCAGAGTATTTTGAACTATGCTCTGACTTTCTTAAAAACTTGGCTGACATTGCACCAACTTATCTTATTCTTGGTAACCACGACGGTAACCTAAAGAACGACAATAGACAGGATGCAATAACGCCAATTATAGAAGCCCTTGGGCACCCCAACTTACACCTTTTAAAGAATTCTGGGGAAACAAGATTAGGAAAAAAGATAACCCTTAATGTTCTTTCGGTATTTGACCGAGATAACTGGATGGCTCCGAGTAGCAAGTCTAGAATTAACATCGCTCTTTATCATGGAGCGATTCGTGGCTGTAAAATCTCGGACGGGTTCACCCTAGAAAGTGGTGAAGACTCAATCAACATTTTTGATGAGTTTGATTATGCTATGCTCGGAGACATTCACAGAAAACAAAAACTTGATGAAGAAGGTCGTATTTGGTACGCTGGATCTACAGTACAACAAAACTTTGGAGAATCTCTCCTCAAAGGTTATTTGTTATGGGACATTAGAGGCAAAAAGAAGTTTAAAGTTGAACCAAGACTGTTTATGTCGCCACGACCATTTGTGACAATTCAGATTAATCAAGATGGTACTTTGCCAAAGGCTGATGTTCCGAGGAACGCAAGGCTCAGATTGGTCTCACATTACAATCTACCGCTTGCAAAGTTGCGTAGGGCCTGTGACTATGCCCGAACCAAATGGAGTGCCTATACGGTCAATTTCGTCAACAAGGCAGGCTATTCTGGCCTGGGATTGGATGGAGATAACCCAGACAGTAAAATTATCAACATGCGAGACCCAAATACGCAAGAAAAGTACATCAAAGAGTTCTTGGCAGACAAAGAGATCACTGATGATGTGTTGGATAGGATTATCGAACTTAACTCAAACTATAACAAGCAAATTGAAACAAGTGAAGATATCTCCAGAAACATTATTTGGAAGCTTCGAAAGATGAAGTGGAACAATTTGTTTAACTATGGAGAGAAAAATGAACTTGATTTCACCAAACTTAATGGTCTTGTAGGTATCTTTGGAAAGAACTACTCTGGGAAGTCAAGTATTATTGACTCTGTTCTTTTTGGGATGTTCAACACAACCTCAAAGACAGAAAGGAAGAATGTCCATCTCATCAACCAGAACAAAGATAGAGCAAGGGTGCAGCTTGAAATAGGGGTAGGGAACGACACATTCAAAGTCACTCGTTCCCTTGAATCTTATGAGAAGAAAAGTAAAGGTACTGTAACAAAAGAAGCAAAAACGGACCTAGACTTTACCAAGTATGCACTTGGAACGATGGCAGAAAGCAAGAATGGTACAACTCGTAACGAGACAGATCTGAACATCAGAAGAGCCTTTGGGACCTTTGAAGATTTCATGATCACCTCTATGTCCTCCCAACTTGATTCCTTAGGCTTCATTAACGAGGGATCTACAAAGCGTAAAGAGATTCTGGCTAAATTCCTCGACCTACAGATGTTTGAAGAGAAACATAAACTCGCCAAGAAAGACTCTGCGGAACTTAAGGGTATTATTAAACACCTTAGTACTATTGATTGGCATAAGAAACTGGTTCATGGACAAGAGGCGCTAGAAGAAATTTTAGAAGAGATAGCGCAACAGTCTGGTTTGTGCGAGAAACTTAAAGCAAGAATAAAGGAACTGGAAGAAGAATCAGACCTCATTGAGGACCAGCTTCGTTCTGTAGAAGATGGGTGGATTGATATAACTCAGATTGAAACTGACCTGGAGGAAAAGACAAGAGAGAAATCTAATCTTGTTGGTAAAATTAAATTAATGGGAATCTCTCGTACTGAGTTTCAAACAAAACTTGAAGATGTAGTATCCAAGATTGACCCAGAAGAATTATCTAGATTGGATGTTTTAGTTCAAAAGCATAAAGAATTACTGTACGAACATGAACAGATGACACTCGATCTTAGGCCAAAAGAAACCAAGTTGCGTAATCTAAATAAAAAGATTGCTATGCTGCATGATCACGAATACGATCCTAATTGTAGATTTTGTTCTGACAACAAGTTTGTTAAGGATGCTAACAAAGCAAAGGCAGATGCCCCAGCTATTGAAGCGCAAATTAGTAATCTACAAGATGAGATTGCATTCTTAGAGTCCGAAATGGAAGCACTTGACTTTGATACCATAACGCAGCAACGCGAACAACTTGTCAGTTTTGAAGAGCAAAAGTCAGACTTTGAGGCCAAGATCCAAAAGATCACAACTCAAATTCAAATGTGGCAAGCAACAAAGCAACTCGTTAAGTCAGAGATTAGAGAACTAAGAAAGAAGAAAGATCACTATTATGAAAACCAAGAAGCATTTGATAACATTGATTCTCTAAAAAGAGACGTTAGATCTGTCAGGGCAATGATTGAAAACAAGACTCGTGATCTCACTCGGTGCGAAAAGAAGACAATGGGTCTTGTATCTGAAGAAGGGGCAACCCGACAACAAATAAAGGAGGCAGAAGCAAAACTAGCAGAGATCCAAACTTACGAGAGAGACTACATTGCATACGATCTTTTCATTCAAGCAATGCATCCCAATGGGGTTTCTTACAGGGTTATCAGGTCAATGCTATCAGTCATCAACTCAGAGATTGCAAAGATTCTAAACAGCATTGTTGACTTTGAAGTATTCTTTGATAACGTTGGCAGCAAACTTGAGATCTACATTAAACATCCAAAATACGATCCTCGACCTTTATCGATGGGTTCCGGAGCAGAAAAGACAATTGCTTCGATGGCTATTCGCTTAGGTCTAATCTCGATAACCAATCTTCCAAAATCGGAAATCTTCTGCCTCGACGAACCGGCAACGGCATTGGATGCAGAACACATGGACGGTTTTATTAGACTTCTTCAAATGATTAAGTCACAATTTAAGACGGTTCTGTTGATTTCTCACCTTGAAACCTTGAAAGATGTTGTTGATATGACAATTGACATACAGAAGAAAGACGGATACGCACACGTCCAAATCTAAACTTGAAGCCTATTTAGAGTAAAATCCTAGATAGGCTTTTTGTTTTATGGAGACTAAAAAATGAAACTTACAGAAGAAAGATTAGTAAAGATGATCTTAGAAGAACTTGATGCAATGGGTGAGGTCTACAAGGCCAAAGGCGAAAGTGATGCAGAATATGCTGCACGAAAGGCTTCTGCTCAGAAAGGTACAAAAGAACTCGGAACTCAGACATCATCTCGAGAAGTGAATCAAATGCAACTTCGGGCAGGTCCATTGATTATGGCTTTGAAGGCAAACCCTAGAGCCAGCTTTACCATAGGACAAGATGTCTATAATTACATCAAGGGCCTTGGAAATGTTGACATGACTCGTTTATCAGTAAGAGAGGACTAAAAAATGGATTTAAAAGAAGAAGTAATAGACAGAGTAGAAGCTGTCGTTGAAAGTATCGATTGCGAAAGTGTTGCTACTCAGTTGCACCTTAACGACCCAGAGAAAGGAATCCTTGATGGGGTTCAAGAAAAACTAATCTCAAGAAAGCTTCTTGTGTTTGGTGTTGCAACCGCTCTTATGATCTGGTCAACTCTTGACCCGGACACTTGGGGACTCATTGCAATGATGTACATTGGCGGACAATCTGCTATTGATCTCGCAAAAACCTGGAGACATGGATAATGACCTGGTGGCCAGCACTCAAACTGTGGTGTAAACACAATTGGAAAGTGCTGGTCATTGGTGCATCCATCTTAATTGCATTTCTTGCCGGAAACAGAAGAACTGCTGCTGCCAAGGAACAACTTAAGTCAACAAGAGAGTTGTACAAAAAAGAACGCAAGGCTCTGAAAAATCTAGATACTGAAGAAGATAATCTCAAACAAGAAGCACAAGAGAAGTACAAGAATGCAATGGCAGTTGCGGACAGACAGATGCACGAATCTCGTGACGAGTTAAAGAAAAGACGAGCAGAGCGGGTTAAGGAACTGTTGGTAGAGAACAGTCATGACCCAAAAGTTATTGACGACATACTCTATAAAGAATTTGGGATTAAAAATAAATGATTTTTTTGTTTTTTTCGCTTGCAATTGCTGAGCCTTTGAGTTATACTATAAAGAAGGGTGATCCTGCCCCTATTGATGGTAGACTATTTAATGACGAAGCAGTTGTTAATTTAATTGCTAGCAACGAAGAGTTACAAGAGCAGTGCCAAATTTCTTTACAGTACCAAGGGAAGACTCTTGCTGCTCAACATGCTTTAGAGATGGAATACGTAAAGGCAGAACTTGAAATTGAAAAGAAGAAAAGCGAGACTTTAATTGGCCTGCGAGATGAAGAAATACAAATACTACAGAAACAACAAAGCCCATACCGAACAATTGGTTGGTTTTTGGCAGGTTTCGGAATAGGAACAGGAGCATCGATTGCGACTTATTACGCAGCGAAAAACATACAATGATTAAAATTAGAATTATCAAAGCAATGAAGCAACTTATGGGATTTGCATGTCCTGAGGCAACACAGGATCTGGAGTTAAACACAAAGAATCGTGATGCTTCAATCAAAGCGGAACACATCCAGTACGGCCCTCTCAATGTAGATGAGCCTGGTGATTACTGGAAAGACATTGCTGAGTACTGGAACACAACTGAGAAGGCCGCTAAAAAATCAAATTGCGGCAATTGTGTTGCTTTTGACATTAGTCCAAGGATGGATGACTGTATGCCCGGTGTTACTTCTGATGACGATGGTCGTTTAGGTTATTGCTGGATGCATCATTTTAAGTGTCATAGCGCACGCTCATGCAGAACATGGGCAAAAGGTGGCCCGATTGAGGAGGACACTATTTCTTACGATTGGCAAGAGAGAGGTGAGAGTGCCGAATAAAGATCCAAACTATGCTGTTAAGATAGAGCAGGCAATTGCAAAAAAGTATGGCAAAGATACTGTTGTAAACCCAAAATCATTATGGGACAACGAAAAAGAACAACAGTACGTTGCTGGGCTTAAAGAAACTTACGTGAGAGAGACACTAGAAGACCATGACAAAGTAGAGGTCGAAGGCGTTTTTATTCCGAGAAAACTAGTTAAAGAAGAGTCTAGTCGCTCTTGCCCAGTTTGTAAGACTTATTCGTTTAAATCAAATGATGACGTGTACATGACCAAATTTGAATGTTGCGAAGAATGTTACATACAATGGGTCGAGGGCAGAGAAGAAAGATGGAAAACGGGATGGAGACCAAATAAATGAGTTCAACATACGAAATTGTTCAAGGGCTTGCTCAAGCAGCCGCAAACGCCTATGACGGCGCACATGATGAGAGATACGCTCTTGATGGCCAAGCAAGAAAGGTTGGCCTTAACCGAGAACAAGGGCACCCAATCATTGATAAAAGAGTTAATGATGGCTTCTCCGTGAAGTTCTACGGAAACTCAATGATTATCAATTACCAAAGCGACACTCGTCTTGAGGATGTTAAAGATCCAAAGTACGACCAAGAAATCGCTAGAATGCTTAATGAGATTAAGAAGTTCCTTCAAAGAGAATATAAGGCACTTACAGGAAACTCTGTTCGCTTGTCTGCTAAAGGAGAGCCTCAAATCCTCGTACAAAGCACTTCTCGCGTTCGAACTTTTGTTCAGGCATACCAACACTACACAATCTCAGGAATGAAGGCAGATCCAATCCTTCAGCCTTCTGAAGATACTGAGCGTGATGTCACAAGAAAATTTTTAGAACAATTCTCTGATAAGAGACCTTCAAATGATACAAGAGGAACCGAACAATGAAACTTAAGATTACAAAAGAAAGACTTGATCAAATCGTCAAAGAAGAGTATCAGAGAATTAAAGAAGAAGAGCATGCCGAGCCTGTTGGCGCTGGTATCGAAGACATTAGCGCTGATGATGTTGTGGGCAATCAGCCTGGTCTTGGTTTTGATTTAGGTTCTCAAGCGGCATTTGGAGAATTATTTGCACGTTACGACGGTGGTAAAGACACGGCTCAGATGGGTCAGGACTTTGAAAAGATTGCACAAATAGATCCAGAATTATCTGATGTCTTTCAGGCCCTTATTCTCCGAAACCCACTTCTTTTCCCTGGACAGACCAAACGTTCGGTTGATTTAATGCGTAATAATCCAGATGCAGTTGATGC
>Ga0187218_1000114_pt1 | contig 22020 bp, 31 predicted proteins | sample 14SPOviralmetaG_FD_130167 | JGI IMG/M metagenome (GOLD analysis project Ga0187218, IMG submission 130167) | Marine viral communities from the oligotrophic San Pedro Time Series (SPOT) site, San Pedro Channel, CA, USA - 14 SPOT_SRF_2010-08-11... | ecosystem: Environmental > Aquatic > Marine >...
AGGGACTCCACTGCCGTGATCTGTTCCAGAAGACACATTTAGACTATCGTTTAAAACGGCAGCATTAGTTGCAAAAACCCACGCCTTCGCCAACCCCTGTTCCAGAGACATAGTAGCAGTAGCACCAGCCGTTACGGTGATGTCGTTGGCGGTGGTCTTGCCAGTGAGGGTATCTACTTTTATCTCAGACATCAGGCTAAGTCTCCGTGAAAAACAACGCAATTACTGTGCATATCGATTAAAGTTCCAGTACCGAAATTTGTAGAACCATAACCTTTGGTTGTTATGTTAGGGGTATCCAAACCATTGCTATCTTCTCTGTTGGTGAAAACAACGCGAACATAGCCTGATGTGCCTGTCATAGCATAATAAGCATCATCAAAAGCATTCGTTACTGCAATGTCAAAATTTCCTGTGGCACTATCTGTGATTGAACTAACGCCGAAACTACCCCTGTTAATGTTGTTGGCTTGGTCATAAAAAACAAAAGCCTTCGCAGCACTTTGCTTAGTCAGGGTAACTGGACTGGTGCCATTACTCGCTGTGATTGTGTCTGCTCTTAACTCGCTCATGCTATCACCAGATTACCGCCGGATGTTACCGTCAGTGTTACCCCTGTTGCTACAGTCAATGGCCCAGCAGCCAGTGCGTTTTCATCTGCGTCAATGGTTGTATTGGTGTCTAGCTGCTTCTGATGCACACGGAAGATGTCACCGCCGCCAGCGTTAATCTCACCATTCTCACCCTTGAAGGTACCGCCGCCGCCGCTGTTGGTTGATGTTACAAGGGCTTTACCTTGAAAGTTTACATAGAAGTCATCAGTAGCAACAATGCTGCCTGTCATAGATAAGCTAGTGCCGTTTACAGTGTATGCAACAGTAGGTTCCTGACGGACATTGTTTACAAAAACTTCTATTTCTGCAGCATTACCTACGGGATGGTCTAGCGTAAAGGACGTACCAGTGCCACCAGTCAAGTCCTGATAGGCCATTGCTGTGGTTTGTACTGCTGGTGATAAGCCAAGATAAGGCATTATACTCTATCCCTTACGTAATGTCAAGATGGCTGAGAACAACATCTGCAGATGATGCTGTATCAGATGTTACAGTAAGTGTATCACCCGGCTCCATAACAACCTTTTGGTCTCCACCAACCACAACTAAAGAACCACCAACTGGAATAGGTGCTGCTTTAACAAGGTGAACATTGTCAACTGCACCGCTAGTACGTCCAGAGCCATTCAGCTTTACGTCTACAGTGATTTGAGTTGTCACGATGTTAGCAATACTTAGTCCAATAATGGTGGTTTCTGTGCTTGATGGACAGGTGTATATGGTAGCTGCACCAGTGCCTACTGCCGTATCTGTCTCACATAAAAAAGCGTTTGCCATATTTTACTCCAAATGTACACTAATTATACCATATTTGTAATGGTTTGTCAAGTACTTTTTATTATCCTAATGCAATAGCTAGTGCAACTGCTGCACCATTTGCGAATGCCTGTGTAGACACGGTTCCTGATTCATCAGCAAATGTGAAGATTCTGTTTGATGTCGGGTCTGTAATTGCAAGAGTAGTTGTAACGCTATCTCCTGTTGTAGAACCGTCAAACACAATACCTGTGTCAGACAGATTACCGGCTGAACCCAAGCTACTATCTACGTATGCTTTAATAGACTGCTGTGTAGCAAGGGCAGTGTCGCTATTAGATGACAAATTATCTTGGTCAAGAATAGCTGTTACTGTTGAGCCACTAGCAAGTGTTAAATTACTGAACGTAGCTGCCGCTGCACTGTTAGCACCAATTGTTGTGCCATCAATCTCACCACCAGCAATGTCTACTTTAGTAATGTCAACTTCACCAGTGCCGTTTGGTGTAGGTGCAATGTTACCATTAGTATCTGTAGATGTAATGGCGTTACCATTTAAGTTTAGATTGTCTACCTGCAATTCTGTAATAGCACTACTTGCACCGATTGACACACCATCAATAGTTCCACTATCAATATCAGCTTTAGAAATGTTTACTTCGCCAGTACCGTTTGGTGTTAAATTAATATTACCATTGGTATCTGTGCTGATAATAGTGTTACCGTCAACATTAATATTACCAATGGTTGCACCGCTACCATTTAGCTTCAAGCGTTCTGCTGCTGTAGCACCTGCTGACATAGTTTTGAATACCATGTCAAATTCTTCAGATGTAGGTGTCAAACCTGTAGCTACAGATTCAATAACGCCGCCTGTTTCAATTGTGCTTGCTGCAGTCTCAGTTGAAAACTCAACACCTACACCAATACCCACAGCAGGTGTGCCTGTGCTTTTAGCTTGCAGCTTCAGTACATCTGTAACACCGTTGGTAGTAGCATTTTCTACATCAAGTAGAACACCGACATCAGCTTGGTGTGTAAGCGTTACCTCACCGTCAGCACCTAGATTAATAACAGCAGCATCAGAAGATAATGACACATCATCATTTACTACAAGGTCATCTGATACTGTAACACCTGTTGATGTAACTTCTAGCTTTGTTGCACCGCCCTGCTGTAATTTAAGACTGCCAGTGCCAGCGTCATTAATAATGCTATCACTTGCATTGTGAAATATTTCTAGGTCATTACCTGTACCAAATCTAATCTTATCATTGTCAATAAGGTCAATGCCTGTGCCAGCAGTAACATTACCGTTAGCTAGTATTTCACTAAGTTCGTTAGCACCAGCTATTTGCCCATCAACATATGCTTTGATTGATTGTTGTGTAGCTAGTGACGTATCACTATTGGACACAAGATTGTCTTCATCAAGGATAGCAGTGACTGTAGCACCGCTTGCCAGTGTCAAATTTGTACTTGCTGTAAGATTAGTAAACGTACCTGCTGCAGCAGAATTAGCACCAACGATTGCCCCATCAATAGCACCTGCATCAATATCTACAGTGGGAAGATTAGCTGTGCCTTGAAGATGTAAGTCTTTAAACTTTAGTCCTGTTGTACCTATATCTAATGTGTTATTACTTTTTGGTTTAATGTCTGTAGTGCTTGCCACAAAATCTTGGGCAGGTCCAAGTACAGTAACAGGACCACCTTCACCAGATGTTCCGTCATGTGTATGACCACTGCTACTATTAAAGGCAGCTTCAATGGCATCATATTCACCATCGAAGTCAGCGGCGTTAATAATGTTACCATCAGCAATATTATTGATGGTATCGGTTCTAGTGTAGCCTGTTCCCATAGTTTTTACCTTCTATCGTTTAATCCATATTCAACTGTCAGTGCATCAATTGAGTATGGTGGGTTTTGGTCATTTGATTCAAACTGAAATGACACTGTAAATCCTGAACCAACAACTTGTGTCTGAAATAGTTTTAGTAGCTTTGTACCAAATCGTGTGACACCAAATGTTCCGCTACCAAAGAAACCAACAGTACCCTGCGTGTTCAAGATGCTAATTGGTGCGGGTTGTATTGTACCCTGACTATCAAAGTCCAACTTCAAACTTACATCAAATGCGACACTACCTTGCGGGTCAGTATACAAAAACAGTTTGTAAAATGTCTTGCGTTTACGTGGGTCACTGATTGGCAAATGCGGTGTAGCAAAGGTAGTTTGAATATTCAAACCATCAAACGAGTTGCCACTTTCCATCTGGTATAAGTAGCCATCATCATTTGCAAATAGTATTACTTCTACGTTTTGGTTATAGTCACTATCCGCTACGTAAGCCCGTATGCCTCGTGTCTCTGCCCAAGCCATGCCCTCACCACCTTGAGGCGCAAACTGTGTTGCTAGTATACCTTGAGCATTTTCCTGCGTAATATTATTGTTATAACCAAGTATTCTATACTGTGATTTCTCACGAATTACACAACTTGTAAATGACGTGTTTGCAGAAATAAAACCTGTCATTGTATTTTGGATTGTTTTAGATACAACAGCTAATCCAAAGTCACCTATTCTATCTGTTCCGCTAAGTAGTCTTAACCCGTCTGGGCCAAGAAACATTACGTCACCACCTATTTCTTGTACAGTATCTGAATCAATACACCCAATGTCTACTGTAATTGGCTGCATTGAAAAGTCTGCAATAGTAGTGCCTGTTAGCTGGTGAATACTGTTTTCAGTAAAGATAATTAATTGTTGTCTAAACACAGTCAGTGCAGTAATTGTACCACCAACATTTATACTTCCTGAACCATTGGCTGCTGAAAAGTCTGTGTCTGTATATGGCGCAGTAAATGTTACTGTCGTACCTTTAGCAAAGAATAAATGGTTTTTAACTTCTGCTACAAAGGTTGCACCAATTACATCTGTAGGTGCATCTAATAATACTGTAAACGTAGTATTGTCATAAAGTGCTGGTTCATTTAACCCATCAACAATTGCAATCTTTTCCGTGCCATTAAAGTTATACTTAGCAAATCTAGTTTTGTTGGCATTTTCTCTGCTTGTTGATAAGAAAGTAATTACTGCATCATCTGCTGGACTACTTGCAAGTGCTGGGTTAATTGCTAATGTAGCACCGCCTGATGACACTGTTGCGTTTGCTGTGACTGTGTAAATTAAATCTACACCAGCAATTTTAAATGCGTCACCTGCTTGTGGTGCAGAATCCAAACCATCTATTATTAGACTGCTACCAGTTTGACTAGCACCATTTACAAGTGGTGTACCATAATCAGGCACGTTAATCTTTGTAAAGCCACTGCCACCAGTTTTAAATATGTCAGCATTTTTACAGACAACGGCACTGTCTTCCCATGCTGCAACACCTATAGCTAAATAATTAGATGTTGTTGTTTTAAAAGTTACAGCCGCTGCATTTGCAGGACTGCTGGCTAATGTAGTTGTAAGAGTTAATGTGGCTCTGTTATTTGTAGCATCGAATGTAACACCACCAGATGCAATAGTATAAGTGCCAGTAACTCCTGCTATTTCTAATGTATCACCAGCAACTGGTGTAGTATGTATTGAAGCTACTATTAAGGTTGTACCGCTTTGACTAGCACCGTGTACTACAGGTGCGCCATAAGGTGGAATAATAGCACTATCGTATTTATCATATCCTTCAATGCGTCTGTAACCACCCTCAACAGAAGGCTCAAAGTTACGTAGTATTCGTGCGCTTCCCGGTGCGTTTGTACCTTGCTGCAAAGGGGAAAGGTTTGTTATAAGACCACCACGAAACTCGACTGGATAGGTTTGCCATGCATCCATTGTGATAGCCTCTTAAATACCGAAGCCTGTACTTGCTCCGCCTGTAGCACCAGTAAGCATATACGACCTTACGTATGGTGTTCTATTAATAAGTTGTGAACGCATATGCTTAATACCTTCGTCAAATTTTTCTTTCATTACCAATGCGTCTTGTGTGTTACCTCTAAAAAGATACCCGTAGTGCATTGCACCATCTACAATAATATGTTGAAATCTTTCTGGTATTGTGGGAACGTCTGTCGCTGCAGACAAATCTGTTGGAAAGTTATAATATTCATAGACCAGTTCATAGGCTTTGTTTGGCTCTGGTGTCATAATAAATTTAAGGTCAGGTGCCTGTGCTACTTGGGTAGGCACACCCTGACCAAGAGATGAACTGTACTCTTGTTCTACATATCTATCTAAATAATCTTCGTATGCAATTTCAGTAAGTCGTGTGGTGGCGTTACCTAATGAGGTATTTTCTTTAATACGAAAAGACTTAAAATTAATAACTTTAGCATCTGTAGGAAATGCATAACGGCTAGTATTAGCTACTAAAGTTGTTTCTTGTGTGTTATGATTAAAAGGCCAAAAGTATTCTGATTGATTTAAATATCTAATAGAGGCATTAACTGCATCTTTAGCTTGTGAGTAAAAGCCTGTAGCCGAAGCAAAATTAGCTGAACTGAGTTCTACCTCATTCAGCCTTCTGTTCACTGCATTTACTAAGCCAAGAAAATCATATGCCATGTTATGTCCTTAATGAAAGTGAAGGGGCAAGTTGCCCTGCCCCCTCAACTATTTAGGCAAGTGTGTCACGGTCTACTTCGTTAGCAGCCGTATCACCTTGGTCACTGATGTCCATCATTACAGCGTAAGCACGTAGCTTACCTGCTGTAAATGACGCACCACTACCAGCCAATACAAAGTCAATTGTATCAGCAGTTGTAGATGGTGCTAATCCATCAATTGAAACCTGTGGAGCGTAAGCACCGTCAGTCGCACCATCAATGTCCAGTGCCGCAGCAAACTCATCGACATCACCACCAGTGAAGCCAAGAGCAGCAGTTGCATCTGTAGCCGTATTCATAGTTGCAGATTCTACAACTTGAAAACCTGCTGCCATGATTAGTGTGTTAGCAGGTACGGTAATTGCCTGAATAGTATCGCCGGGAGCAATGCTATTTGTAGTCAGGTCAATTGTCACATCAACATAGTACGGGTTACGTCCACGCTGTGAGTTCCCTGAAGCGGGATGAAGAAGTGCAGTAATGTTAGCCATGTCTTATTCCCCCTTAAACCAAGTTAAACTTAGCGTTCACAAGTGCTTCTGGACGAAGAATCTTGCGACCGTACAAATGCATACCACGAACAATGTCAGCGAAGCTGTCAGGGTCACGATATGTCTCAGTCTTATTAATCTGCTCTGCAGTGGCTACAGCAGATGAATGTCCACCAACAATCACACCGTAGTTGGATGCGTTAGTACCACCAGTGGTATCTGAACCCGTTCCAATTGAAGGTAAGTTGTTTGAAACATACACTTGGAAGCCGTGCAAGTTATTGATTACCAGACCGTTTTGAAGGCCAGAACCACCAAAGTCTGAGTTCAAAAGTTTTGAATCTTCGTCCTTCAGTACTTCCATGAATACTGGGTCAATTACGAGCCAGCGGCCTTGAGTGTCCACATTTTGCTGGTCTAGCTTACGAGCCATGCGAGCAATAATCATGGTTGGATTAGCATTACCTGAACCCGGTACTGAAGAAGCACCCGGCAAGCGTGGCTGAATACCAATTGATGAACCACCTGAACCGCCAAAGTCATCAGCTTCCAGCTTCATTGAAGACAGTAGTTCGTCTGTACCTGCAGTTGAAACAGCAACAGAACCATTTACAGTTGTATTAACTGTGTCTGGTGCGCCGTGAATTGCAGACTGTTTGAAACCTGACAGGTAGCCAAGAACGTCTTGGTCAAACTGGTCAGCAAGGCGATACGCAGCACGGTCGCTTGCCAGTGACTGGAAGTTTACGTGTGAGTGTGCCTCTTCAATGTCGTCAACCTTAAATGCAAAGTAGTTAGCTTTGTCAACTGTCAGATTGAAGTCTTCGTCATCAAGGTCTTGAGGAGTGATTGTAGTACCACGCTCATATGCCTTAACTGTAATCTCTGGTTCTTTGATGATTTTAACTGAATCGCCCATTGAAGCGATTTCACCAAAGTAATCAGAGTTGGTGATTGCCTCACAAACAGCGGCCTTGCGGAAAGCAAGTTGCACCTGTTTGGAGTAAATTACTGGTGAGAAATTACCATTAGGCAGGTTCCCATATCCAGCAGCGGAAGTAAAAGCCATTTCCATCTCCTGTTATTAGCTTTACAGATGCAAACATTACAAGTCTTAGCAGAGGCTGAATAACGTAGGGTGTGTATTCTAGTTAGGTGGCCGCCCAACTATTCAACAGGCCATGTTTATCAGGTAATCCGAAAGGGTTATTGTTGTTTGCTGATTGTAAATGTAACTAAGTAGCTATCTCAGTTACACTTACCTGACTATAGTTATACTTAAAAATAACTACTTGTCAACTCTTTTTTACACATTTATCTAGCAGAGCCAGATACATCATAGATAAACTTACCAGAACGGATAGCTTCCATGATTTCGTCAGACCGCTTTTCGTACTCTTGCGGTGACATCTTTTGTACCTGTGATTCCTTTAGATACGTAGTTGCCTCATTTTCCTGCGGCTTACTACGTGAATCTTTTGTCGATACAGACTTAGCTGCAGCTTTATCTGACTTAGGCTTTTCTTTACTGATGCCCATATCAGCTTTGTACAAGTCAATAGCTCTAGCGGCAGAACGTGCGTCATTGTCATTATCATACAGCGCATCTTGTACCCACTTAGGCTGTTCTTCTGCCCACTCGTGGAACTCATCACTGTCACGGATGTCACCAAAGTCTGGGTGAATACGCATTAGTTCTGCTTCAGCTTTTTCTTTTGAAGCACTAGACTGCAACTCATCAATTGCTTTCATACGTTCTTCCAGTGCTGTTGACTGTTCACGTGCCTTTTTCATAGCAATTGTTTCAACGATAGCCGCTACATCTGGGTAGTCTGCTGCCCACTGTTCGATGTCCTCATCAGACTTAGGCAGTTTCATTTCTTTTTGTGCAGCTTGACTGAGTTGAGATTTTAGTGTTTCAATCTCTTTCTTTAACTCTTCAGACTGTTGTTGTTGATGCCTACGCAAGTCAGAGTAACGCTTCTTAAATGTTTTCTCTTCTGCGCTAGTAGGTTCAGCTTCTTCTGGTTCAGCAGTAGCTTCTTGCTCTACTTCACCTTTCTGTTCCTTCATCAACTGTTCTAGTTCTTCTTCTTCCATTTTACGTTTTTCTTCGTTAGTGTATTTACGATTTGCAAACGCAATCTTCTTTTCAGGCTTCATTTCTTCAGCCATAATAGCTTGTTCTGCCATTGTTTGTACTTCCTTTTGTTGGGGCCAACGTAGCCACGCCGGGGTGGGGGATGGGTAGGCCAACTAATTGTGGATTATTTTTAAAAGCTATTCCACTTTGCTTCATTTGTTTTTAACGGAAACTGCCGCCATAGCCGCCAGTGCTTCCGGGTGCGCCACCACCCATACTACCATGACCGCCGCCACTGCCGCTAGAGTCATTGCCGCCTTTATCGGGGCCGCTACCGCTACCTTTTCCCATAGCACTGTCATCAAATGATGTGCCTTGCTTACCTATATTTCCTGATGTTAAGTCACTACGTCCCGCAGCTTCTAGTGCTGCATCAATTTCTGCTTGCACATCTGCAGAAACTGTACCTGTTTCTGCCATTGATTCAACAGCCGCTTGTTCTGCAGCAATTTCTGACCTTGACATATCTTCTTCACCACGTCCCGGTCCTGTAAGTCCAGCATCTGCTTTATCTTCATTTTTTGTATCTGTGTGTGATGGGTCAAAATTATCATAATTTTCTTGTTGTGCGGGTGTCATTTTATTATTATAAGTATCTTCGCTAACATAACCGCCACGCCAGCCTGACGAAATACCTTTACTTACAGTGTCTATCATATCGCTAATAGAAGCATAAGCTGCTCCCGGTGCCGCAACACCATTACCCGCAAAAGCAGAATCTACAGTCATCCCATGATTACCAACAGCAGTGCCTGTAGTTGGATTAATGTTTCCGGGTTTATAACCAAAAACACCATTTAATTTAACACCGTAGTTTTGTTCATACGCCATAACATTCAGTGCTTGTTGTTGACTTAATGCTATAGCACTTTGACCTGTGGCCCCAACAAACTGGCCTTTAGCAACCGCTTCAAGAGTAGCTTGGTCTAGTGTGCCAGTCATTCCTGATTGGGGTGCTTTACCAAATGCTGTAGGGACATCAAACCCAAATGCACTAGCAATAACACCTAATGTACCACCACCGGGTATACCAGCGTATCCAGTAATGCCTAAATCTGATTGCGCCTTTGCTGCTGCCGCACTTAGACCGCCTGTACCTGTTCCTCTTGTTGTTGACAGTCCTTTATATCCTGTACCTGATACACCCACTTCTCTATCTCCACCGCCTTCATCACGAACGGTTGTTTTACCAACAGTAGGTGCTACAGTTGTCTGTTCTTCTTCAGGTGCTGGTTGGTCTCCAATAGGACGATAGCCTTCAGGTATTGGATAAATAGGTCTACCATCTTTAAATGGTATTTGTAATGTCTGACCTGCATCGTTTATATATGTACGTAACTCATCGTATTGACCCGGTTTGCTGCCAACTGTTTCAGCAAAGGTAGGCAAGTTAGTTGTCTGCAAAGCCGTTTGAAACTGTGGACCAGTAAACTGCACGGGCTGGAAATAAGGTGTTGCACCACCATAAGGTGTGTAACCTGTCTGTCCACCACTAGGAACTTGATAGCCAGCAATACCTGTACCCGGCAGTGTGTATGTTCCTGTGCGTGGGTCTACTTGTGTAGGCTGTGAATATGGCTGTGTAGGCTGCGGGATAACAGGTGGATTGTAACCACCAGTTTGAAATGCTCTAGCTGTTTGGTCTTTTACTGACTTTTTCATATCGGCTGCACCTGTACTTTATCACGCATATTTTCTGGTATATCTGAAATATCTGCAACAAAAGATGTTTCGCCCATGTATGTAACCATACCTGCTTTTGCTCTATCTCTTGGGTCTTGCATCTGTTGTTGCTGGTTAGGTATAGTAGGTGAAACGTAACCACCTTGCTGCATATTATACTCTTCTTCATCTTCCACGTCAAGGTCATACATATCAAATGGCAAGTCATCTTCTACGGTAGCTTCTTCGCTATTACCCATCTGACCCATAGCTTCCATCTGTGCCAAGCCTTGCTTTGCTTCTTGACGCATACGCATTAAATTTTCAAGACCGATATATCGCACTACATCTGCAGGAAAAACAAACTCGCCTTCACTCAACTGAGCAGGAATGTCATCACGTACTTCTTCACGCAATGAACCGGGCGGTACTTCGTTGCCTGATTCCTCATCAACCATACCGCCTTCATCCATAAGGCCACCCTCATCAAAGCCACGTTCTACAGGCTCAAAGAGTTCCATTTGTGTTGCCATACGTTTAGCCATAGTATTATCCTTCAGCTTGCGCTACGTCCTCACGTAAACGTCTTATCTTACGCAGTGCTTCAACAGCACCTTGTGCCTTATGCACAGTAATCATATTCTCAGATTGTTCTAATACTTTGTGTTGCTGTGCAATAAGCACATCTAAGTAATTACTGAAGTGGTCCCATTGGCGGTTGCTGCTGACCAGCCCCTTCAGCTTGCTGAGTATTTCCTTGTCCATTCGCACTAAATCCTTGTTCACCCGGTACAGGAACCTGTCCAGTACCTACGTTGCCACCACCTGCACCTGTTGGGTCCATTGCATCTGCACCCGGCGGTGGTGTCATACCACCCTGCTCTGGTTGCATTGGCTGTTGGAAGCCCTTCATAATTTCTGCTTGCAGTGCAGCTTCGTCCATATTGTTGGTTACTTTGTCGGGGTCTAAGTCCATAGACTTTGCAATCTCACGGATTACATACTGGAACTTAGCAAAGGGTGCAAGTGCTGGATTACTTGCAATCTGTAAGAACTGCATTAAGCGTTGGCTACGTACTTCATTAGCCATAAGACTTTCTGTACCCCGTGCCTTAACTTCTAAGTCTCCTTTGATTTCTGGGTCAAAGTCAAACTGCATATTAAAGCGGAAGAAACCTTCACCAAGTGGGCGAAGCAGATAGTCGTCTACATTCTTAATAACTGTTTTGGTGCTACCTTGTGCAGCACCCATTAGCATTGAGATACCTGAAGCTGTACGGCCTACACCAGATACACCTGTCTGTCCATGTGCAAATGATGGGAAGCCTGTGCTTTCATCTGCCAGCACACGTGCTTTATCAAACAGCATCATGTTTTCAGAAGACACGTTAGGGAACTTTGTACCGAAGATAGCTTGACCCGGTGCGCCGCCCTGTCTGCGGAATACCTTGCCCGGATATAGTGACAAGTCCTGACCCGGCACTAGGTTTGTTTCGTCTACCTCAACAATCAAGTTGCCAGACAGTACAGCGTTATCAACAGCCATACGCATAAAGCCATTCATTAGTGTCTGCGTATCGTCCATGTTCTCTGCAATACCTACACCAAAGAATGAATATGGGTTCAATTCATATGGTGCAGCAGAGTATGGAATCTTAGATGGCTTGAATGGATTAAGAACCATACGCATTAGTTTGCCGTTACAAATCCAAACATTAGCTTGCAACTCATCAAACTCTTTTAGTTCTTTTGGAATATCTACGCCCTGCTCTTCAAGCAGTTCAGTATCAACCATGCCCCAATACTCAAGCACTTCAAAGCGGTCAACGCCATGCTCTGGTGCATAGTCGGCTAAATCATCTTCCCAATACTGCTTGGTGTAGTTTTCACCCATAGCAATAACTTCGTTGATAACTTCGCCACGGAAGTATGGACGCTTCTTTAGGTTACGTAATTGTGTACGAGACATCTTGTGACGTTCAATCACATACTGTGCTTCATCCATATTGTTAGCATCTGGGTCTGGGTAGAAGTTCCAGACAGATACGTGATTTACTTGTGGAATTGTTTTGAACAGTGGGTCATACTCGCCATCGTCATTCCAGTTAGGATATTCTTTGTCAACGGCAAATGGCCCCTTCATAACACCCGTACCAAACAATGCCATTTCAAATGCAGCATTACGCAGATGTTTAGTGGCACCAGACTCTTCTAGCTGGTCGTGTATCTTCTTTTGCATTTTCTTTGCAGCAATTAGTGCAGGGCTAAATGCAATAGAGGTAGGTGTCTTACCCGGCCCCTCTTTTAGTTTGTCAGCAACAGGTTCCAGTTTGCCTTCCAGCACCCCAAGTTTTTCTTGTAAGGACTGCGCTGTGGCTCCCGGCGGTAAGTCTTTGCCGTCACCCGCAAAACCGTAGGGACTAGAAAGAGCAGTTTCACCACGCAATTGTTCTGGTTCTTTAGGGTCAAAATGTACATCGGCAACAACCCCCTCTGGTAATTCAGTAGGCTCAATAGATAAAGGAAAACGCTGGTTAGCAAACAGGACATCAACAATTTGCCCGTATGCTGCCAGCGTCTTAGTTTTTGTGACTTTGATAAAGACACGAGATTTTTCTGTTTCAGTAAATTGAACATCGGGACCATACAAACCACGATAATTGCGGTAGGCTTTTAGCCAGCGTTCTTCGTCCTGATACCTATAATCTTCAGACCGCTTGTAGCGTTCCATAATAAATGGGATGATATTACTTACATCTACATCGGATACGGATGTATCGTCACTGTCTTCCAGTGCGATAGCATCATCTTCAATCATAATTTCATCTTCATTCATATTGTTTTTCCTTAGTATCCAAAGGTTGCGTCTGCTACCTGCATACCGCCACCGGGTCTACCCATTGGGTCATAGTCGAATATACTAAACCTTGGTCTGGACATTATACCATACCTAAGAGCATCATACAAGTGGTCTTCACTCTTTGTGTCAATGTCTTCTGGGTTTTTCTTGTCCAACGGTATTGAGGGAAGTTGGGCCGTGAGGTTTGTGCAAGTATCAAAGAAAACAAGTCTAGGCTCCTCTGTAAATTCATCTATCTGTAGTCTGCGGTGTACTTCGTTCTTGCCAGCTACACGACTGCCCCTGCTTCTATCTGACGGACGCCAGCGACACCCACGACTAATCATTTGCTCCGCAAGAGAAGGACCAGTATCACCACGCTTATGCCAAAGAGAACTGTCCAAAACACCGTACTTAATATTGCCATCTTCCGCTTCCAAATCCAGAATCATATCTGCCAAGTCTGTGGCAAGGACTTTAGAAACGTAGAGTTCTCTATATACCACAAGTTGCTCAGAAGGCGCAACGGCAAACCAAACAACACCACTGTAGCTGCCGTAACCGTAATCGCAAGCACGAAACTTAACCCAGTTACTAGGTATACGATAAGGCTCAACAACATGAACCCGCCTATCAAACTCAGTAAAAGCAGCACCTTCTTTAATATCCCAGTCGCCCTCAAGAAGCTGCCTACGCTGCTGTTCTGGAAGCGATAGGAGCATGGCTTCGTAATCACCTGCTTGTGCAAGGTATGGGTTATCAGAAAGTCTTGCGGGTATAAATCTTCTCTTGAATAAAGATTTTCCAGCCTTGCTATGTCCTGCTGGATAGCGGAGAACTTCTCCTGTGTCTGTGTCTGTTGCATCGAAGGCTCTATTATATGGCGAAGGGTCAATGAACATTTTCTTGACCCAGTGATGACCTCTTCCGCCGGGGTTAGTCGTAGCCCTCATAAATATTGGCAAATCAGGTGCAGTAGACCGTAGACGAGAACGCATATAATTCCATGCGTATGGTGTGGCCCATTGTGTTAACTCGTCAAAGCCTATCCAGCTAAAGGCTAGACCCTGATAGCGCAATACATCATCATCTCTGTCGAGATAAGACATCCACAATCTTGCACCAGATGGCGCAGTCCACTGCATTTTTCTTTCTGACCATTTAATACCGGGCCAGATTTTCGGGTACAACTCCTGCGACTTAAATATAAGTTCCCGCAACTCCTCTGTAGTGTGTCGCAACAGAAGCCCACTAAACTGTGGATGTCCCATGTAACGTAATGGGTCAGCAAGCATAGCGTAGCTTTTACCACCACCTGCTGAACCGCCGTACAGTACTTCTCGTTCAGCCGCTGCTAGAAACTCTGTCTGTGGTCCCTCGTTTGGCTTGAACAAAACATTAGCGTGTTGTTCTATCTCGCTGCTGTCATATTCAGGTGATACAGTTTCCTGTATCTCAACCTTCGGCTTTTGAGCCTGTTCTTTGGTTACTGATTTCTTCCGCTTTGGCGATTGCCGTTTTCGCATATTCTGCCCACTTGCGGAGGCTTGCAGCTTGATTCTTACGTCTTCGCTCATTATTTAATCGTTTCCTCAACCCTACGTGTGAGATATATCTGCCAGTCTGTGTACTCAGCCAATTAGCTACTTCACGGTAGCTGTATTGATTTACGTGCTGTCTAGCTTTCTCTAACAAGTCCAATTCAATTTGGATAGGTTGAAGAATGTCGGGGTCTTCATCATCCTGTTTATATCCGAATGGTACAGTACGTGCAATACGTGGGATGGGTATCCATTCGTTTTCTTCTTTGATGTCTGTTGGCTGTGGTAGCTTCCACTTGCCTATGCTGCGTGTCATTTGTTTTTCTTTGAGCCGGGGCCAAATCTTGCAGAGCCTTGTCCAGCAGGAGTAGAACTAACTGCAGTCAAAAACGCACCAACACCGGGGATACTGCGCAAACCTAACTTAGCCGCAGCTTTTGCTAGTGTTTGTGGTTTTGCCCCTTTCATAATATCTCTTTGTCTTTTAATTAATTCTTGACGAACTTTTCTATCTCGTGTACTTAAATGGCTAGGATTAATTTTTGTTAATCTATCTAACTCCATTTTTGCTGTTGCTGTTTTTGTTGCGTTTGTTCTGGCTAACACTTTAGTACGTTTTTCTTGTCTGGATTGTTCCCGCTTTTTTTGACTGCGCCGTTTAACTCTGTTATGCTCATCTGCTTCATATGCGGCAAGACCCGCACCTGCGGCTACCGTACCTACTGCAGCAGCGCCCAAGGCATTTTTTGCAGTGCGAGATTTATTTCTACCTTTAGGAGCCACTAGTCATCATCCTCTACAATAGCTTTAGGTGGCATAAGCATGACACCGCCTGATGCTTCTACCTGCATCTTTTCTGTTTTCACCAGACCTACACGGTCAAGCAGTTCTTTAGCTGCAGACATCTTATCACGAATACCCAACTCAGTCGGGTCATACAATGCACCTGTCATCGCCATCGCAGCTTTCGGCGCATTGCGAGCCATGTACATTTGTGTTGCCTCAAGGATTTCTTCTTTAAGACCTTTAATAATTTCCGAAGTACTAGAAGAGTCAGCATATCCCGCAATCTTTTTAGCTTGTACCATATCGCCGTTTGCCTGTTCAAACAAAACGTCTAAGAATACTTTTTGCTTCATTGTAAGTTCTCTAGCCATTAATCTGTAAGTTCCTTTACAAACTTCTTTACATTTTTTGCTGCCTTATTAATTTTATCCTCAATAGTATGAGGTAAAAAACTGGTTGTCTTATTTGGATTTTTACCTGTATGATACGTTTGACCTTTAGTACCTTTTACTTTAGTAATATATCCCATCAAAATTCTCCGTTGTGCATTGCATTAGCCAGCTTTGTAGCCCGACCTTTTACCTGTCTAGCCCATCTGCTATCCAACATTTCCTTTGCGGCTACATCATACTGTTCTTCATGGATAGCTGCCCACATCTTTTTAAATTTACAAAGTCTAGGTACACCCAGATTAAATGCCATATCTATAACTATAAGTTGACGTACAGAGTCCAACCTGTCCACGCAAGGGTGCGCACGTACCAGTTCTTCCTCGACAATCTGCACGTCATTTGTTGCTAGATAGACCGCATCAGCTTCAGTGATTCCATATTCATACACGTGGTCAATACTAGGAATATCTAATTCATCTAGTTCCTGCTTTGTAATGCCACGGTCTTCTAGGTTTCGTCCGATACCAATAGTATCAATTCCAAGAGTGTCTTTATATACTTGCAGCTTTAAACCTTCTGCGGCTATAAGTTTTTCAATTAAGTAGTCTCTACGATATTTCATATACCAACAGCCCCTATTATACCACACGTATAATTAATAGTTTTCCAAGCACCATCAGATGGTATGCTTTCATGTATAGCCTTTATTTCCAAACACTCAGGCTCACCATCAAACCACTGAATAGTCTGTTTATAACATTCTCCTTGCGGAGTACAGGCTGTTAATACTAATGCCCAAATTATTGCAGTCATTTTTGTTCATGCCCCATCCATACAGCAAAGGCACCAGTCATTGCACCAACTACAGTAGATACGAATGCAGTCTGCTGTGTTGTAGCTGCTGGGCCTAAGTCCATAAACCACTGCACAACTTGATAGGCCATAAATGTCATAGCTAACATCATTGCTCTAGGTAGCAGTTTCCACGCTAGAATCTTTTCCATTGTGTACGTCATTTTTTACCAAAGAATTTTGTAGCTGAACGTACTCCAAAAGAAGCGGCAACGATAACGCCCAAGGAATATTGATACCACTCAGGCATTGCTTGTAACTGTAGGAATCCATTTGCCACCACCTCTTCCATGCCGGGAATAAATGCCAGTATCAAGGGGATGCTGAAAAGAATAGTAAGCCACTCATCCTTCCATGAAGATGCGCTACCTTTAGCCATCTCCAAATCCCAGTCAATTTCACCCGTAGCTTTTTTCTGCATCACGATAGCTTCCGCTTCTGCTTTGGCTACACGTGTCTTTGCTTGGGCTTTCTTTTCTTCTACCTTGCCCGACATCCATGTGCCAGCAAGTTCTGCAATTGGTCCAATAAGTAAATTAAGCATTAGGCTCCCCGTCTGAACTTTGCGGTTTTCTTTGATATACTTTTAGGCTGCTTGACGAATTGCTTACCAGCACGAGTTCCTGCTCTTTTAGCACGAGTGGTGGCGGCGTATTCTTGCGGCGAAAGCGATTTGATAGCAGCCTCTGGTAAGTAACGCTCACCTGTTTTGGCGGAAGGTTTCCCACTCTTGGTTCTCCACTTTTGCTTCGTCCAGTTCTTTAAACTTTGTTGTGGTGATTTTAATGCCATGAATAAGTTATACCATTATCCTACACAATTGTCAAGAGAAAAATTAAAAGACCTATACCTATAGCAGCTATTAGTCCTATACCTGCGGCAATCTTTATGTTCTCCATCATTTCATTGTGCCGCTTTATTGCTTCACGTTTTGCTTGCAGCGCAGCTTCTTTTGCTTCTTGTATACGCTTAGTTCTAATATCTACAATACTTTGCCACGTACCGGGGCCAAAGCGTAAGTCAATCATAGTGCGCATCTCTTGTATTTTTTCTTGCGCTAGTCTAGCATCTATAACTTCTTGTGCTACAGATTGTATTCCAAACTGGTCGGCTATACCTGAACCAGATTTCTTAGCCCTTTGTTGCTGTACTTGCTTCTCGCCCTCAAGTAGATTGTCTACGTACTTTGCGATGTCGCCAATATCGTTGGCGGTATTGATGGTAGATTTAATACCATCTACGGCACTCTTCACCAGTGCAATACCCGCAAGGGCTTCTGCAATCATCTCTGTTCCTCATTGGTTGGTTGATAGTCATTTGTTTTTATGCTGCCAGTGCGGGATTACTAGCATCCAGTTGCATCCACTTAGACCACTCTGCGTAGTAGTGGCGCATACCTACTTCATCGTGGATTGTGCTATTTTCATGTCGTCCATGCAAGATGTTACGGGGTTCTGTACCTTCTCGCATTGTAGTACCTTGACCTGCGACACCAATCAGGTCTTCATGTAAGTTTCTACCAAACGGTCCCCAGATTGAGTTGTGATGTTTGATACGTGTCTGTCGTTCTTCAGGGGTATCTTTCTTTAAGCCGTAGCCACGGAACTCAATTAGTACTTTGTTTGGTCCTAGCGGTGTTACGCTGTCACTACGATACGCACTGCCACGTAGGTTAAAGTTGTAGCCGGGAAATAAGTCTACCATATACCACTGGTTAGGTGGAAGGTTAGGAAAACTGAGTTCTCCTCTGTCTTCAAAACCATCGTACTCTTCGTAGTTAACTGTAAAGCTACTGACGTTGACGTGTCCGTTATCGAATGGAATATTTTTTCTAGCAAAGTACTCATCGTTAAATCCTGACACACGGTTAAAGTAATGCATAAAGTCGTGGTAGAACTCTGAGTTAGTATCGTGCCACAATTTGTAGTTAGTGTCTATTACTGCCTTGTGATAGTGAAACACTTCCATCTCTTCAGTATCAATGGCATCAGCAATACAATCAAACGCACCTGCTGTCCATTCATCTACGCTTTGTGTAGGGTTAGGGTCTAGTGTCACCCACACCATTCCGCCATGTTTTACTTCTGTGTTAAGTTTTACAAAGTCTTGCATTATAAATTGAACACGAGACATTGACCCAGAAGGAGTGGTGTGTTTATCCGTGTTGAGGTATCCCTGAATATAGTCACCATTGTTTATAGCTATTACAGGTTTACCCGCAATAGATGTAGTTTTAAAATTACCCGCTTCTGGTAATTCAGACTTATGACACATAGGCACCCAAACTTTAGAAAATATGTTTTCTTGTTCCTGCTCATACAGGCTGTGGTCAGAATATATAAGTGAATTGATGTGTTCTACTTTAGGTTTCTTTGTCCAGTCTTTATGATTACGTGGTGCCATAGTTTACTCTACAATCTCCAATATATTACCATCTTCTATTTTAACTTTTAATTCTTTGCAAGACCACTTTTCTGAATAGCCTACATTACGATGTATTTTTCTTCGGATAGAAAGACATTCAGAAAGCGAAGGGTACGGTGTGTATTCAACCTTCTCACCATTCATTACCAATAATAAAACAAAAGTAAGTTCAACCACCGTTCCGCAACTTCTCTATATTCTCTTCAAGGCTAGTAATCCGTTTTTCATAAAACTCTAGCGTTAGTTTTTGTTGCTGGTCATATGGTGCTTTACCGCCCTCTATTTCATTCTGCAACTTTTCTAGTTCGCTAGCTATGTGTTCAATCAACATAAACTGTTCACTGTCTGCTGGTAAGCTACCCATCTCACCACGAGGCCACTTAATGCGGAACTCTGTATTTTGTTCCAAATCAGCCTCCATCATAGTGAGGCTAGTTTCTAGCTGATTCAGCCTTTCTATAATACCAAAGTATGCCCACGTTGCCACAGATGCGGCAGCAACCATGCTTATGATATTACGTAGAGGTAATGCAACCTCTGTATTCTCATTGAGTTTCGTTGGCATTTGGTGTCACTGTTGTGCAAAAGCACTCTTCCCTTGAATTGTCAAACCCATGCTCTGTCAATGCCACATGGCATTTAGACAGCCACTTATGGGTGTCATGCACTTTTGTTTCTACCTCTACTGCATTGGCAGTTATGACGCAGAACATTACAACGCTAAGACTTGTAGCCACCGCCAGCCTTCTTATAAGCAGACGCAAGCATTTGGGCTTTACGTGCTGACCACTGACCTGCGCCACCGCCTTTAGTGCCAGCCTTGATACGATTAAACTGCCGCTTACGCATTGCAGGTTTTGTGTAGTTACCTGCAGCGTTTACAGTCGAACCGCCTTTAGACATACGCATCTTTTTCTTTGCAGGTGCTTTCTTTCTAGGTGCCATAATTACTCCTATGCATTAGGGTCAAAGAACTCTTCAGCCGCCACTACAACTGTCAACTCATTTGCTGTGCCAGCAGCTACAATTATCTTATCACCTGCGTGTATGTACAAGGGTTTATCTACCGTGAATATATTTTCAGAAGACTTACCAGATACATTATGTGCAGAAAACAGTGTATGCGTTGTAGTTGTGGCAGCTTCGTGATACTTGAGTGTGTAAGCTATATTGCCAGAGTTGTCGTTGCTAATCATCAAGTTTTCTACGTGAGATGAAAAGTTTGCAGGTACGACATAGCAATCAGTGTCACCTGTAGTTGTAAGTGCTGTTGCGTGTGTTACAAACTTTGAGCCGCCATTTAATACGGGCATTACTTATTCCAGTCTAGCACATCTCTGTGCTTCTTCCAGAACCAGTTACCAATAGCAGTGAAGGGCTTGCCCATATAGAGCAAGGCCCATCCAAAATATTTTACTGCTTGCTTCCTCATTTCTTTTTAGCCATCCCGCCACGCATCATTTTCTTTTTAGCCATTTTAGCCATTCCACCGCCACGCATACGCTTTGGTTGTACTGAGCCACCACGCATCATTTTCTTTGCCATTCCGCCACGTGCTTTATTTTGCACTGGAGTTTTAGGCAAAGGTATTCCTAATTCTTTTGCAAGTTTTTTTAATGCCGCCATTCGTTCTTCTCTACTAGCCATTTCTAAGTTCCCTTCTATCTAATACTAGACTCTTATACACTTCCTCTGGAAAGTGTTCGTAATACCCAGACTTTTCCAGACTCAATGCTGCATCGTCTAGCGTAGACAGTCTCTGTACAAACACCATGCAGTACACAAGACCCTCATCTGTTGCGTCCTCATCAACTAGGAAATCCAGACCCGCCTCTTCAGCGTCATAGTCTGGATGAAACACCATGAGGTGCATATCTTTACCTGCTATAGACATGGCTTCGTTTATGCCATCGCAATACCCATCTAGGTATTCCATGTCAGGTAGGTATTGATTTGCCCACACTACTATGTCATAGTCGTGCTGCTCAAACTTTTTAACTTCAGCTATCAGACCCTCTAGCCCTGTATTAATACTAAAGGATACCTTATCGTCTAGCCATGCTTGTTTTGCATAGGGGCAGGGTGGTAGGCCGTTGAGTTTTGCATTTGGTACTTCAAGAAACTCATGTGACCACTTACGTATGTCAGCTTCTATCTCATGCATAAGGATTACGTTTACGTGCGTTTCGTGTACGTGCAAAAGACCTATTGCGACTAGCTGGCTGTGTAGTTAAGTTACGTGGGCGATTATCACGTGGGTTTCCATTACGGTGAGCAACATCTTTGCCAGCTACTTTAGCACCATTCTTTTTTGCTATGGTACGTGCAGCATTGCGTCCAGCACGGTTCTTTTTCTGTGCAGGTTTGCTGTGGTAGTTCGCATACTCTTTTTTGTAGTTGCGAGATTTGTTTCTACCAGTGACAGCCATATTACTTGCCAGTGATTTTTTTGTAGGCTTCTGGGCTGGCAGCTTTGAGTGCCTTTAGGCCGGGGTTGTCTTTAACCATACCACCTGCTGCATACATATGTTCCTTGCCACCTGACATACCGCCACGCATCATCTTAGCTTTGCCTTTAGGCATTTCAGCCATGCCTACACCAATAGAGATGACAGGTACTTTCTTGGTAGCCTTGCCGCCTTTAGACATTTTATTTTTGCCCTTAGTTTCTTCAGCTTGCTTCTGTTTAATCTTAGAACCAAACATTTTTTGTACAGCAGCATCACTCATATTGTTTTCCTGCCCATACTTGATAGCATAGGCTTGCAGTTCTGATGAAGACATTTTGTCTAGTTTAGATTCAAACATTATTTTTACCTTTTACCATTTAACTTTATGTGACCAATACTTGGCAGACAGCTTAGTGGTCGGTTTCCCCTGCGCATCGTGTCTTGCGTAGTA
>Ga0187218_1000115_pt1 | contig 21985 bp, 30 predicted proteins | sample 14SPOviralmetaG_FD_130167 | JGI IMG/M metagenome (GOLD analysis project Ga0187218, IMG submission 130167) | Marine viral communities from the oligotrophic San Pedro Time Series (SPOT) site, San Pedro Channel, CA, USA - 14 SPOT_SRF_2010-08-11... | ecosystem: Environmental > Aquatic > Marine >...
CAAGCTCTTTCAAGTCTTCGTAACTTCTACACTTCAGATGCAGGCTATGCCCTATCCCGTCAGGTCGATACAGACCTTATGGATCTTGGTAAGTCTTTCGGTACTGGTAACGGTACTGCTTGGACTAATACTGCTGCTGCGTTTTTCTGTGATGCGTCAACTGGCCTAACCGCATACGCTGACGACACAGTCACAACAGCAGATGTATTTACAGACGCGTGTTTCCGTGACCTTATTCAGAAGCAAGATGATGCTGATGTCCCTATGGATAATCGTGCATTCGTAATACCTCCTGCATTGCGTAATGCAATCATGGGTGTTGACCGATATGTCTCTTCTGATTTTGTAAGCGGTGAGCCTGTACAAAATGGAAAGATCGGTAACCTATACGGCATCGATGTATTCATTTCTACTAACTGCCCGATCACTGAGACTGCTGCACAAAACTCAGCAGGTGGTCAAATCCGAGCAGCTATGCTAGTTCACAACGATACAATGATCTTGGCAGAGCAGCTAGGCATACGTTCACAGACTCAGTATAAGCAAGAGTTCTTAGGTACTCTTTATACTGCTGACACATTATACGGTGTTAAGACTTATCGTCCTGACAGCGGTTTCATAATGGCTGTAAATGGTTAATAGAGGAGGGGGGTAGAGCAATCTGCCCCCTTATTCTTTATGAAAGATCCCCGATTAAAAAAGATTGGCGTTTCTGGTTTTAACAAACCAAAGCGTACTCCTGGTCATCCCACCAAGAGTCATGTTGTTGTGGCTAAACAAGGTGACCAAATTAAGACTATACGATTTGGACAACAAGGCGTTAAAGGCGCAGGGAGTAATCCCAAGACTGCCAAAGATAAAGCTAGAAAGAAATCTTACTACGCTAGGCATAACGCACAAGACGCATCCCCTTCAAAGTTATCGGCTCGTTATTGGAGTCATAAGACTAAGTGGTGAGATAAATCATGACAGTAATTATTACCAAGAATAGCTCTACCGCATCGGCCGTACCAAGTACGAGTGACTTGGTTAAAGGCGAGTTAGCGGTTAACGTAACTGACAAGCGAATTTTTACAGAGAATAATTCTACTCAGATTGTAGAACTAGGCACTAATCCTAGCTCTATTACTACTGCTACTGGAACTGTCACAGGCACACTTACCGCTAACGGTACGTTAAACTCTAGTAATGCCGTCCTTACAGGCGGTACAGTCAACGGTATGGTTATAGGTGGTAGCTCTGCTTTAGCTATTACAGGAACTACCGTAACGGCTACTACAGGCTTTGCAGGTGACTTAACAGGTGCGGTGACAGGTAACGTAACAGGCAATCTCCAGGGAAATGTCACAGGAAATGTCACGGGAAATTTGACAGGAAATGTTACAGCAACATCTGGTACTACCAATTTACATAATCTTGCGTTAACAGGTACAGTAGACTTTAACACTGCACGACTAACAGATATTGGTACGCCTGTTGCTGCGACTGACGCTGTGACCAAGGCGTATGCTGATCAGCTAATTACAAACCTTATTGATGGCGCTCCTGCTGCATTAGACACGCTTAATGAGCTTGCTGCTGCATTAGATGATGACGCAGCTTTTCACACAACAGTAACTAACTCTATCGCATTAAAGCTACCTCTTGCGGGTGGTACTATGAGTGGCGCGATAGCTATGGGTACTAACAAGATTACTGGGGCAGGTGATCCAACTGCTGCACAAGATTTAACCACAAAAGCGTACGTTGACACACAAGTTGGCGGTGGTCTTCCAACATCAGGCGGTACAATGTCTGGCGCTATTGCGATGGGTAACAACAAGATCACTGGTCTTGCAACGCCCACAAATGCAGCAGATTCAACCACAAAAGCCTATGTTGACGGTATATTAGGTAGTGCCACCTCAGCAGCTACGTCAGCCACAGCAGCAGCCAACAGCGCAACCGCTAGTGCGAGTAGCGCGTCAGCAGCCTCGACTTCTGAGGGAAATGCAGCAACAAGTGCTACTGCTAGTGCAAGCAGCGCAGCATCAGCAGCAGCCAGTTTTGACCAGTTTGATGACATATATTTAGGTGCTAAATCTTCAGCTCCTACGGTAGACAATGACGGTAATGCTCTTGCAGCAGGAGCGTTGTACTTTAACACTGTGTCTAACACAATGTTTGTTTACTCAGGAAGTTCTTGGACAGCAGCAGGGTCAGCAGTTAACGGTACTGCCGAAAGACAAGAGTATACAGCCACTTCAGGTCAGACTTCTTTTAATGCAACTTACGATGTTGGTTTTGTTGATGTCTATTTAAATGGCTCAAGGCTTGTTCCGACAACAGACTTTACTGCAACCAATGGAAGTCAAGTTGTTCTAACAAGCGGTGCTACCACAGGAGATAATGTTGGCATTATTGCCTATGGTGCTTTTGATGTAGCAAATGTCTACACGCAAGCACAAAGCAATGCAAGATATGCACAGCTATCAAATAACTTATCTGATTTAGCATCAGCACCAACAGCTTTGACCAACCTTGGTCTAACGGCTTCGGCTGCTGAGTTGAATTATGTTGACGGTGTAACGTCGAATATACAAACACAACTTAACGCTAAAGCTACTTCACCAGTAAATCTTGCGTCAGCAGTTACTAGCACTTTACCTGTTGCAAACGGTGGTACAGGTGCAGCTACATTAACCGCTAATAATGTTTTATTGGGTAATGGAACGTCTTCACCTTTAGCAGTAGCACCATCTACGTCAGGCAATGTTCTTACTTCTAACGGAACAACTTGGCAGTCTACCGCCCCTGCAGGTGGTGGATATACTGTGGTAACTCCTGTTTCTGCAAGTGGAGTAAGTGAATTAGAGTTTACAAATATACCTGCAGGGACAACACGAGTTATTGTCAATTTTTATAGAATAAACTATGGTAATAACACTAGTGCCACGGTTCTTTCTTTAGGTACTTCATCAGGATATATAGGTAGTAATTATAGGAGTTATCACAGACAGCAACAAGGAGCTTCAACATTTAGTAGTGGAAGCAGTAACTCTTATGCTTATTTTTCTTACACAGGTACTCAATATGTTATGAACGGTCAGCTTACTATGACATTAGCAGACAGTTCTAATAATTATTGGATTGGTCAAGGATTTTTACAAAATTTTGATGGGGATATAACTTTAACAACTAATTTTGCTGTTCCTATTACAAACGCTCTTACTAAAATAAAAGTAATTGGAGGATCTAGTTGGACAGCAGGACAAATATCGATAGCTTATATATAAAGGTATATCAATGAAAAAAACAATTATAGATTGCAGCAATCAATCAATTGAATCTAAAGATTTTACAAGTGAAGAGCAGTCTGCTTTTAATCAACAAATTATTGATATAAAAAATGAACAGCTTACTCCCGAAAATATAAGAAAAAAACGCAACGCTTTATTAGCTGAATCCGATTGGACGCAAATTGCTGATGCAACTGTAGATAAAACAGCTTGGGCTACATATCGTCAAAGTCTTAGGGATATTACAACACATAGTAATTTTCCTGACCTTGAAGATTCTGATTGGCCCACAGCCCCATAGGAGTTTTTAAATGAGTAACTCAAGAAATATAGCCGACTCCGCGCCAGTCATTAATTTTATTGACGGTGTAACGTCTAATGTCCAAACACAGCTTAACGCTAAACCTGATAATCTTTCTGATCTTGGAGTTACTGCTTCTGCAACAGAACTTAATATTCTAGATGGTGTAACAGCTACAACAGCAGAAATAAATTATAGTGATGGCGTTACTTCTAATATTCAGACTCAGATAAACAATATAAACCCTGCTCCTACTTTTACAGCAACGGCTTCAGGTACGTTAGCAAATGGTGACACTGTTATTATTAATGCAAACGGTACGGTTAGTGCTGTTCTTGAAACTCAAGGAGCATCAGCAATAGGGTCGGCTACTGTTTATGAAAATGCAACTAGCAGATGGAACAATATTGTTTATGACAGCTATAATAAAAAAGTTGTTATAGCTTATAGAGATGATGGCAATTCAAATTATGGAACAGCAATAGTCGGATCTGTTAGTGGTACGACAATCACTTTTGGCTCTCCAGTAGTGTTTAATACTAATGCAACTGCTATGGATGGAAACTCTATGGCTTTTGACAGCAACGCAAATAAAGTTGTTATAGCATATAGGCAGTCTAATAATTATGGAACAGCAATTGTAGGAACAGTGAGCGGAAATTCCATTTCGTTCGGAACTGCAACAGTTTGGAATAGTGCTACTTCGTCAAATATTAGCGCAACTTTTGACAGCAATGTAAATAGAGTTGTTATATTTTCTCAATTTGCAGACAACAAAGGCTACTATAGAGTCGCTTCTGTAAGCGGAACGTCAGTCAATTTTCCTGCTAGTTCTTACGAATTTAATGGTGGAACAACACTTGAAATAGCATCAACTTTTGATAGTAACTCAAATAAAGTAGTTGTTTTTTATCGGGACAACGGAAATTCTGAATACGGCACTGCAAGAGTAGGGACTGTTAATGGAAGTAACAACAACATTTCTTGGGGTACAGAAGTAGTTTTCAAATCTAATACTTGTAATTTTATGGATGCTACTTTTGATTCTAACAGCAACAAAATTGTCTGTATGTATAATAACGAACAAAACAGCCTGAGAGGAGAATGCGTTGTCGGGACTGTTAGTGGAAGCTCGATTTCTTTCGGAGCTTCTGTTGTTTTTGAATCCTTAAATGCTTACTCAAGAATGAGTATTACTTTCAACAGTGCTTACAATAAAATTATATTAACTTGGATGCAAAATAATAACTTCACTTATACAGGCAGAGTTGCGGTTGGTACTGTTAGTGGAACTTCAATCAGCTTTGCAACATCAGTTACATATCTAAACGGCTATTCTCAAAACCAAACTGTAGCTTATGACGCAAATGCAAAAGCATCCGTTATAGTTTATATGGATAATACAAACAGCAGTTATGGAACTGCTTCAGTTTTTCAAGCTGTTACCAGTGCTACTAATTTAACTACTGAAAACTACATAGGTATATCTAACGCTGCCTATGCAGACGGAGCAGCAGCAACCGTACAAATTGTTGGTTCAGTTGATGACGCACAAAGCGGTTTAACAGCAGGGCAACAATATTTTGTGCAAACTGACGGCACATTAGCACTTACAGAAGCAACTCCATCTGTAGTGGCAGGTACGGCTGTGTCAGCAACTAAACTTATTGTGAAAGGTTGATATGAAAACTATTATTGATAACGAAACCAAAACTTCTAAATATCTTGTCGCAGATGATTATGTAATTGAGTCATCGGAATCTTCCATAACTATGGGTGATCCAGTTGATTTTATTATTGGCGATCTTAACTCTACAAACTCTACTATTATCGAAGGCGTAACAGAACCTGATGATTGGTTTGGTTGTAAATATACCTGTGCAGCAGACGGTACTTTTACTGCCATAGAAGGTTGGGTTGATCCTAGAGAAGCAGAGTAGATGAATGATAGAAATCTCATTAGCTGTTGCAGCAGCAGAAAAGGCTTTTCAACTTATAAAATATGGAGTTGACAAAAGCAAAGAAATACACGAGATGCAAGGAACTATTGCAGCTTTCTATGATGCAAAAGATAAAGTTACTGAAGCTAAAGCACAGTCAGAAAACACATCTGCTGCAAACAAGATGTTCGCAAAAGATTCTGTCGAATCGTATGCGTTACAAGCAGTATTGGCAGAAGAACGAACTAAGAAGCTAGAGGCACAACTAAAAAGAATGTTTCAAGATAAAGGTAAGACTGCTTTGTATTCACAGATGATGAGAGTCAGGCAGCTAGAAAGATCAAGAAGGTTACAAGCAGCAAAGGCAGCAGCAAAAAGAAAAAAAAGAATAGCTGACTTAACTTTTTTATTAGTCATAACAGCCGTAGGAGTCGGTGCAATTGCGTTAATGATTGGGTTTGTTGTTACAAAAATAAGCTAAGGGGATTTTATGAGTTTATTAGATTATTGCTCGACAGATCGGCAAAGAGAAATTATACAAGCCTGGTACAATCACAATCAAAGTGCAGTAGAAGCAGCAAAATCAATAGGTTGTGGTGATAGCACCTTTAGAACAGTTCTTCATAATGTAAGAATTAGAGCAGCAGCAAAAGGATTTACATTATATTTTGACGGGTCAAGATTTGTTGACGAAGGTCATAGTTTAATTGGTAAGTCTACACTTACAAAAGATGATGAAGGCAATACGGTCTGGATTAAAACAAAAGCAGACCAGATAAAGAAAGACAAGGCATTTAGAGCATTTGTTCAGGAGTTATGCGAAGGCATTAAGCCTATTAAAAGCAAGCCAAAAACTTCTAGACGTAAAGACGAATTGCTTTCTACTATTATAATTGGTGATGCTCACTTAGGAATGAGAGCAGACAGTGAAGAAACGCGCGACAGAGATTTTGATACAAGCATTGCTTCAAGAGAAATTAAAGAAGCAATTAATGAGTTAGTAGAACGATCCCCTGAGTGTAGAACAGGGATGCTTGTACAAGTCGGTGATTTCACACACTCCGATGGTTCGTCGCCTTTTACGACAAAAGGCACATTGGTTGATGTAGACACAAGATTTGAAAAAGTAATGCGTGTTGCTGCACAAACAATGATGTATGCAATAGATAAGATGCTAACTAAGTGCGACACAATACAAGTCGCAATAGCTAGAGGAAACCACGACTCAGACACTGCTCTTGCGGTGCAGTTAATTCTAGAGTTCTATTACTCTAAAGAGAAAAGAGTTAACATATTGAAGTCAAAAGGTTTTTTTCATTACCTTCAATGGGGTAAGTGGTTGTTTGGAATACACCATGGAGATAAAGTAAAAGCAGCTAAGTTAGCGCAGATTATGCCAAGAGATATGCCCGCAGCATGGGGCGAAAGTACACACAGACTTTGGTTTGTAGGACACTTTCATCATGCGTCAGTCCAAGAGTTTGAGGGAGTTACAGTGCAGAAGTTTGGTACATTAGCTCCACCTGATTCCTGGCACTCAGGTCAAGGATATGGTTCAGATCATACGATGAGTATGATTGCATTTAAGAAAGACGGGGGTAGGCACATTACTTGTACCTACGAAATACCAAAGCAGTATGCAGAGCCAGATGTAAAGATATGAGTGAAGATAGATTGAGGCGTGTTGAGCATAAGATAGATGACCTTCAAGAAGCCATTGTTTCTTTGGCTAGAGTTGAAGAAAGGTTAGTTACTGTTTTTAACAGGCAGTCGTCTATCGAAAAGAAAGTCAATGCAATGGATGATAAGTTGCAAGAAATGGCTTTTAAAACTGATAACAGATTTGGCGAAAGACTTTTCTGGATATTTATTGTAGGACTAGTAGCTTTGTTAACTAACTATGCAGGTGGATTATGAAACTTTTAGCACTAATACCTTTGGCTTTTTTATTCTCATGCTCATCTCTGGATATTGTAGGAGATGCAGTAACTAAATATTGTGAGCTTTCTGAAGCACAAAGAAACGCAAACAAAGAAGCTGTAGCAAAATCCGTAGCCCCTAACATGATAGAGATTACCTGTGAACAAGAGACTGATACAGAAGGCGTGTAAGTACGCACTACTTGCTTACGAAGAAGAGATTGAAGGCGCAATCAAGATTGAGTCTAGAGGTACATCTACGACTTGTTATTTTGTAAATGCAACTAATGAGCAATACGTCATCTTTCGCGGGACTCAACAAGCAAGAGATTGGATCTTTAACATGACTGCGTTCCCTTGGAGATATAAAGGGCGTTGGGTTCATGGTGGATTTATGATGGCGCATAGGTCTGTATGGAAAGAGATACAAAAGCATCTTGATCCTAACAAAGAAATTATTTTTACAGGTCACTCGTTAGGTGCTGCTCTTGCGGAGTTGTCAGCGCATTGCTGCCGTAAGTTTGAAAAGACTCGTTTGATTACGTTTGGTAAGCCAAATGTTTTTATGCGTCCATCTAAAGCAAAGATGAAAAACTTAATCTCGCAAGTATCATTTGTCTGCGGGTCAGACATGGTCGCAAGAATACCCGCGATAGGTTACTGTGCAGATGCAGGACAAACCATGGTGTACTTTGATAACTGGGGTAAGACTTGGATAGACCCAGAAGATTCATATGTACGAAAAGACAGGGGTATAGGCGATGCTATTTCAGACCACGATATGGCGGGTTATAGCCGTCTTACTACTAAGTTTTGTTCTGAGTAATTGTGCTATTACTAATAACTTAAAGGATGGATACGACAAAGGAGACATAACAAAGGGTTTGGTAGAGGACGTTAAGATTTATTGTTCTAAGCCAGTTTCTTATATTCGTAAAGCAAAGAGAAGTTTTTTATTTGCTTCAACAGGAATGATGTTGCCAGACCCATGTCCGAAGTTATAGAGTTTCCACCACAGTCAGTAGAAGGGTTAGAGGACTTTGCAATAGAAGTTGAAATTGAATTAGACACGTTATGTGCAGGATTGATGGAGCAAGGTATCCCGCCAATCTACTTAGTAGGAATGCTTCAGTCGCAGATACATTATATATTAGCTGCGTTACAAGAAGAGGATGAAGAGTAATGGGAACACAAAGAAAACCAAATGGTAATTCTATGGTAGCCACTCCATCAGGTTCTATTCCTTACTCACAATATAACAGAATGCAATCTGGAATGATTGATGACGGAACTTACATTGTTGATCCTAATTTTGTATACACTGGAAATAAGTTTGGTCCGTTTAGAGAAGGTCAAGAGTCTTATGAACAGAAACTAGCAGACTTAAAAGCAAAGCAAAAAGAAGCAGAATCTAAAGCAGCAGCAGAACTTGCAGTATTTTTAAATTCTCCTACTACTTTGTACGGAGATGCTTTGGCAGGATATGAAGGCGTTAGAAATCCTCTTGGTGCAGCAGTTGGTGCAGCGCAAGCGCAAGATGCTTATGCAAGCGCAGTAGAAGAAGGTTTGGCATCAGGTGATAAAACACAGTTTAAGTATGGTTTTACAGATGATCCAGAAGTAGCTAAGGCAGATTACGAAAGAAGAATTCCGCAGGTTATAGCAGAAGGTGGTGATCCATCTATGCTGCAAGAAGCATTAGGAAAACTACAAACACAAGATCCTAATATTGTGCTTGATGAGGATGATGAGGGTGATGACGAAGAGTCTTTAACTTTTGAAGATTTTGTTAATCCGCTTCTTACATTTTTTGATCCTTCTACTATTGTTGGACCGCTTGGCCCTATTGATATGGGAGAGGTTGGCCCTTTTATTCCACAAGGAGGAGAGGGTGATGATACAGGCGTTGATCCAGGTAATGGTACAGATGATGATACAGGTGTTGGCACTGCCACTCCTACTGTTCCTTCTGTTGCTCCTGCCGATCCTGTTCCTGATACTGTTCCTAGCACTGAGCCTGATGGTAATCTTGAACCTGATCTTGATCCGACTCCCGATCCAACTGTGGTTTCTGATGAGATCGTTACTGATGACCAAGCAGTCGTAACTATTCCTGAGATCATTAAACCAAAATCTACAGAAAGCAAAAGACAATTATTTGACATAGTCACAAGCGCAACGCCAATAACAGAAAGTATTTTGTTTTCGCCACAGTTTGTAGACTTAGATAATATTCAGCTAGGAATGTTTGACGCATTTCTAAAAGCCTCTGGAGGCAAGTAATGACATACTTGGAAGCAATTAACAGTGTCTTGCGTAGACTGCGTGAGGATGAAGTAGCAACAGCATTAGAATCAAGTTACTCCGCATTGATTGGAGACTTTGTTAATGACGCTAAAAACTTAGTAGAAGAGGCATGGAACTGGTCGTCACTAAGAAGCACAATTGCTTTTAATACCGTAATAGGAACGTCAGAGTATTCTCTTACGGGATCTGGTATGGACGCAGTAGTAAAACACGCACTTAATGATACTAAGAACTCATTTATTAATTACAAGACAAAGGCGTATTTCGATAATGTTTACTACAATAATACACCTGCTGCGGGAAGCCCTGAATGTTATACGTTCATTGGGACGGATGATAGCGATGATTTAAAAATCAAAGTATATCCAGACCCTAATGCTATTGAAGCTCTAAGGTTTGATATGGCTACGCCTCAAGCAGAACTTACTGCGGATGCTACTAAAATTAAAGCTCCTAACAGACCTATAGTGCAGTACGCATTTGCAATGGCTCTGAGGGAGAGGGGTGAGACAGGCGGTCAGTCGGCAGCAGAACAATTTGCCGTAGCCTCTAACGCTTTAGCAGACGCTATATCTATAGATGCAAACAGATTCCCAGAAGATCTAACGTACATGGTGGTCTAGATGGCTCAACAATTACAGAGCATTACAATCACAGCCCCTGGATTTGCGGGGATCAACACCCAAGACGCTCCGTTAGCGCAAGAGCCTAGCTTTGCTGCTGTGGCTGATAATTGCATTATTGATAAAGAAGGAAGGATTGCTGCAAGAAAAGGCTATGACTTACTTAACGGTAATGACTTGTTAGGTTCGTCAGCAGGTGTAGAAGCACTGCATGAGTTTGTTGCTGAAGATGGAGACATTACTTTCTTATCGGCAGGTAATAATAAAATCTTTACTGGTACTACCACGATGGTAGACGCAAGCCCAGGAAGTTACACGATCACTACAAATAACTGGAAGATCGTATCATTTAACGACCATGCTTTCTTATTTCAGAGAGGCTATGAGCCTCTAGTGTACTCAGATCACGCAGGTACAGTAGACAAGATGTCTTCTCATGCTCATGCGACAGGCACTCCTCCGCAAGGACATGAAGTGTTAGCAGCGTTTGGTCGTCTATGGGTAGCAGATTTTACAGCAGACAAGTCCACAATCTATTGGTCTGACTTATTAGACGGCACGGTGTGGTCAGGAGGCTCTACAGGCTCGATAGACATCACTAAGGTATGGCCTACAGGGTATGACACTATCGTTGCTCTAGCAGCCCACAATGGCTTCCTAGTGATCTTTGGCCGTAACTCTATTGTTATTTACTCTGGTGCTGATGATCCCGCAACAATGACGTTAAGTGACACTATATCTAATATAGGTTGTGTTAACAGAGATGCCGTGGTTTCTACAGGTAGAGACTTAATATTCTTGGATGACTCTGGTGTACGAAGCCTAGCTAGAACTATTCAGGAAAAGTCAGCACCTATTGGTGATGTTTCTAAGAACGTAAATAATGATATTAAGTCTTTGTTTGCTGCTGAGACAGGGAATATATCTTTACACTATTCGCCACAAGAGGCGTTTGTGTTACTTAACTTCCCAGTTCTTGCGGTAGTGTACGCATTTGATACACGATTCCCATTACAGGATGGTAGTTACAGAGCCACTACATGGTCTTCTATTAGTCCTTTAGCCTTTACTCATACTGTAAATGACAAGATGTACATTGGTGTAAAGGACGGGATAGGTGAGTATAAGACTTACACGGACAATACAGCGAGTTATCAGTTAAGTTACTTTAGCCATCCGTTAAGCTTTGGCAATACTTCTAATCTTAAATTCTTAAAGAAGATTAACTTAACTACATTTGATGGCGCAGAGTCTACTGTAGTCTTAAACTGGGCGTATGATTATTCTGGCGCATATAAGAAACAAGCGTACACATTGCCCCAATCTAACGTGGGTCAGTACAACATATCGGAGTTTAATACGACAGCAGAGTATTCATCTTCTATATCTTTAATTAACAGACAAAAGATTAATGCGTCAGGACAAGGAACGGTAGTAGCGATTGGCGCGGAAACTACAATTGATGGTAAACCCATTGCAATACAAGAGATTAACATTCAAGCCCTTATGGGAAGGATAGTATAAAATGTCGAATTACACCAAATTGACGAACTACGCTGCTAAAGACTCGATGGTCAGCGGTAATCCTGCCAAGGTAATTAAGGGCGTAGAAATTGGAGCAGACTACGATGCTATTGCTGTAGCAGTAAACAGCAAATCTAATAGCGCATCGCCTACTTTTACTGGTACTGTAACGGTAGCTGACTTAACAGCTACTGGTACGGTTAGCTTATCAACTATAGATGGTGGTACTTACTAATGGCTCTCGAACAAATGCAAAAAATGTTTATGGATAATCGAGGTTTGATTGGTGCGTTGGGCGGTGCAGCAGCGCAGGAAGCTATCATCCGAGATGTCCAGAAATTAGGTGAACAAGACTTACGAACTGTCTATGGTGATAGACCGCCTTCTACTCTTGCGGGTGGATTGATGGGCGAGATAGGCCGTCAGTCTGCATTCAAGCCTTTTACCGTAACTACTCCCACAGGAGGAGCGACTGTATCAGGTGCAGGAGATGTTACTCTTGGCATGACTCCAGAGCAGGAAAGAGTCAGGCAGCAGCTAACAGGGTTTGGCGAACAAGCATTTGGATTCTTGAGTGATCCTGCCCAGAGAGAGACAGAGCAGTCCAATCTTATAGGTATGCTTACACAGTCTCCCGCAGCTAGGTCGGCAAGAGAAGCAGAGATACGCACTGCACTACAGGCTGCACAAGCTCCAGAGCAAGAACGTGCAAGGCTAGGACTTGAGCAAAGACTAGCAAGCCAAGGTCGTCTGGGTGTAGAGACATCTATGTTTGGTGGAACGCCAGAAGGACTCGCATTAGAGAAAGCCATACAAGAGCAGCAAGCACAAAACGCACTAGCTGCAATGCAACAGGCTAGAGATGAGCAAGCACTAACATCATCTCAGACTCTTGCGGGACTACAAGAAATGCGGGGTCGTTCACAACTAGCGGGTGATCTAGGTCTACAAGCCTTACAGTCTTCTTACCTACCGCAACAACAATTAATTTCTTCGTTGATGCCAGGATTAGAAGCTTCTCGATTAGAATCAGCCTTAAGAACCACAGGTCTAGGACTAGGCACTGGTCTTGCGGAGTCTACATTAGAAGCACAGCTAGGATATAATGCACTAGCTAATGCTTTAAGACAGCAGCAATTCCAAGGTTTGTTTGATTTGTTGAAAGGTGAGCAAGAAGTAACTCAGCCAAATCAACTTACTGGTGAATTGAATGAAGCGTTTTTTCAAGCTATAGAAGCGCAAAAAAAACAAAACGCAGAAAAAGCTTTAGGCGCATTTATAACTTAAGGATTTAAAAATGGCTATTAATATACAATCATTATTTGCAGATATTATAAGCACTCCTGAGCAAAGAGAAGACAAGCTCTTAAAGGAAGGTATGCTACAAGGTCAATTGCTTGCCTCTGGACTTAAAGGTCGGGCTGCTGCTTTATCTCCGCTTGCACAGATTGCAGGTCAGTTTGGTGTTCAGCGTCAAGAGAATCTTAAACGCGCAATACAACCTATGCTTGGTATTGATCCAAGAACTACTGGTGAAAGACTAGAGGAGGCTGTCTCTGGATTAGATATGTCTACTCCAGAAGGTCTTCGAGAAGCTGCATTAGCTATTCAATCTGTTGATCCATTACGCGCTGCTACACTAAGACAAGCTGCGGTAGAAATGAGTCAATCAAATGAAGATAGAAAAAGAACTGTTGCGTTACAACAGCTTCAATTAGATGAAGCAGAAAAAGCAGCAGGAGCTAGAAAAAGAGAAGCAAAAGCTTTAGAAAATATTCTTCCAAGATCTATTTTAAATATGTATGAAAGTGGAAACATAACTGGCAATGAATTGCTTCGTTTCCAAGAAGCTAGAATAAGTGCTTTAGCAACAGATCCACCTAAATTAAATGTGCTTACTGCAGAAGAAAAAAACATTGGAAAATCATATATTGACGACAATGAAGCAGCACAAAATTTATTAAGTATTGTTTCTAAAGATGCTAATGCTTTTAGTAGATTTACTGGTATAGGTGGTAAAAAACAATTTACACAAGAAGATCTTTTGTATGAAGCAAGCATTATTCGTTCTTTGTCAGAAGATACGATAGATGTTAAAACGTCTATTGATAGAGCAATAGAATCACTAAAGGCAGGAGGAATAAGATCGCAGCTTCCAGGATCTGTATCTAATATTTACAATGCTCAACTTTATCCTGAATCAGTTGGTCAAGTAAATGCATCAGCACTATCTGGACAATCCACTCAACCAGAATTTAATGCTAGTCAATTATCTACAATAGATTCTTTAGTTGAAGAAGCAGGGCAGTTACAAGCACAAACGGAAAACTCACAGGCAAATATTCCCGCTGAAGTTTCTCAATCTAATGAAACAGTAATGCAACAATTATTAAGAGGCGTTCTTCCTCAGTATGGAGCAGTTAGAAATACTATAGAGGGCTTAGATTCTCAAGTTAGTTCTGGGCTAGAAAACGAAGCAAGACAAGCGCAAAATTATTTTAATACATTGGATGAAGAATTAGGAGCTAGCCCAACAAGTGGCGGAGCTTCTGCTTCTGATTACCTTGAAGCAATTAAAACATTAAATTTTCCAGGTATTGATTTTGCTACAGAGCAAGTTCCTGCAATGACAAAAAATATTGCAGGAATTTTTAAAAGCCTTATAGATACTCTTTCATCAGTAGAAAATATAAAGAAAGTTACTAATGAAGGAATAGACGTAACGCTTTATGGCACAGGAAAATTAATAGAGTCTTTAGTTAACGGTCAATCTGTTGGAGAAAAAGAAATAAACCAAGTTAAAGAAAATATTAAAAAGTTAAAATCTAGTTTAGGAAAAATATCTGCTCCAGATAGAAAAATAGTAAACGAACAAATTAAAAAGTTAGAAGAATTTGTATTAACTAATGCAGGTAATTTGGCAGGAGCATTTTTAGACTAGAGGTTTATATGGCTGATCTATCACTTTTAAGTAAAGAAGATCTGAACGCATTGGCTTCAAGAAACATTGATGCGATGTCTCCAGAAGGCAAGTCTATGGTTTTGTCTGAGATAAATGCTGTTTCAAATAATAAAGAAGATGAAAACAAAGAGCTGCAAGAAGATCCCTTGGATGAGATTAGCATTGCCAGAAAAATTTCTTATGGTTTTGAAAAAGGAAAGTCAGATGTTGGGTTGTTGTATAGAACCTTACAAGTAAAAAATAATCTTGGACAATTTTCTTTTGGCAAAAACGGAATTGAATACAAAACACAAGCACAAGCTTACGGGCCAAACTTTGTTAACGCTTCTCCAGAAATAAAAGCAGAGGTTTTAGCAAGGCTAGATGATAAAGAGCTTGCAAAAAATTATCCTATTTTATCTCAGCAAGAAAGTCCAGGAGGATGGGCTGCGGTTGGATCTTTTGCAGGATCTTTGTTTTCTCCTACAACTTTAATTCCTATAGGTGCAGCAGGAAAAGTTAGCATGAAAGCATTGGCTGCGGGTGGAGCAGCATTTGGTGCAGAATACAATATACTCGATCAACTTGCTTCAACAGCTAAAGTAGATCCAAAACAAGTAGCTGCCGTTGCGGGTATTTCTGCTATTGCTACTCCCGCAGTTGCTAAAAGTTTGAGTGTCTTAGGAACTGGTATAGCATCATCATTAGCAAAAAGATCTGTACCAAAAGAACAAGTTAAAGCAAACGATATAATGCGTGAGGCTCAATTAATTATTAATGAACACGTTGCGTTACTTCCAGAAGGACAGGTAGATTCTAGAGCCGTTGTTAAAGATGTTCTTCCAAAAATACAAAAGAAACTTGGACTTACTGAACAAGAATTAAAAAATGCACAAGTTACTTCTGACATAGAAGTTAGAATTCCTGGCAGTAGATCTATGGCATTGTCACAGATTAGCGATCAAGCGCAGTCATTAAATCCTTTTACTGCATCTAATGTAGTTACTAAATCATTAAGAGATTTTGTTGGTGTGTTGTCTACTGATATATCAAGGATTAGCTCTGTTGTAGGCGGTAGGCTTAAAAAACATGACGCAGCAGTAGGAATTAAAACAGCAAACTACAACAAAAGAGTAGAGCCTTTTATTAAATTAATGCAAACCTTGCCGTCAAAAGAGTTAAGTCAAGTTAACAGACATTTAGTTAGCGAAGATTTTAACGGAGCAAAAGCCATTCTTTCTAGGTATGACAATAACGCCTCAACAATAGTTGACGATACACAAAAAGTCTTAAAGGATATAGAAGACGATTTAAGAGAATCAGGATTTAAGTTTGGAAAAATAGAAAATTATTTTCCTGCAAAAATTATTAGCTATAAAGATTTTTTAAATTCTATAGGAAAAGAATTAAAGAACCCTATAGATATGGCTTTAAAAGCAAGAGCAGAAAAACTAGGATACAAAGATATAAATGCTTTGCCCATAGAAGAAACGGAAAATGTTATTTCTCAAGCTTTAAGAAGTAATTCTTCTAACGTATCTCAAAAATCTCTATCAAATAAATCTAGAAAAGTTGTAGTAGATGACGAGTTAATTAAACAATATAAAAAACCACAAGATTCTTTATCTCAACACATATTAGAATCTGTATCCATGATAGAAAAAAGAAAGTTTTTTGGAAAGTCTGCGGTAAACAAAGGAATAAAAAATATTAATTTAGAAGACTCAGTTGATAATCTTATCGCAAAAGAAATATCCAACAAGTCTATGGCAAGCGATGATTTTGGAAAGTTAAAAGAATTGATTGAAGCCAGGTTTGGTATGGGAGAACAAAAAACTGGGGCTGTAGCAAACGGAGCTAAGAATCTTATCTATCAAATGACAATCGCAAATCCTATGTCTGCTCTTACACAGATAGCTGACATGGGTATGTCTGTATTTGCTAATGGATTACTTAACACTGTAAAAGGAGCTTTAGGTAAAAGAAAAATAAAACTAGAAGATCTTAATTTAGATCAAGTTGTTTCTGCGGAGATGGGTACTGTTGGTGCTATGGCAAGAATGCTAGATAGAACGTTTGCTATTAGTGGCTTTAAAGCAATTGATAGGCTAGGAAAAGAAACATTAGTAAATGCTGCTTATTCTAAATTTCAAAAAATGGCTAAGTCTGACGCAGGTGTTAAATCTTTGCGTAAAAGATTCGGTAAAGTATTTGACTCAGAATTTGATGCAGTCTTATCTGATTTAAGATCAGGGCAAATTACTGACAACGTAAAGATGATGATGTTTAGTGAGCTTTCTAATTTCCAACCTATTGCTTTATCAGAAATGCCTTTAAAATATTTGCAAGCAGATGGTGGTAGAGTATTTTATGCACTCAAATCATTTACGATAAAACAATTTGACGTAATGAGAAGAGAAATATTTCATGAGTTTGCAGCAGGCAATACTTTGCAGGGAACAAAGAAACTAATAGCTTACGCAACCATCTTGCCATTGGCGGGTGCAAGTGTACAAGAATTAAAAGATTACATTTCTAGGGATAATCCAATCTCTATAGATGATATGCCAGATCAAATGATAAAGAATGCCTTGAAGATAATGGGAACTTCTCAATACGTTGTAAAGAATAACCTAGCTCAAGGCAAGATAGCTGCTGCAATTGGAGAAGCAGTGCTTCCTCCGATCAGTTTGTTTGATGCTTTTTCTGAGGATCTAATGAGATTATCCAAAGGAGAGCTTACCGCAAAAGATTCGCAAGCGTTGCAAAGAGTTCCTTTCTTTGGGCGTTTAATGCAAGACTTTGTATACGGAGCAAGAGAAGAGAAAAGAATAAAAGATATTTTAGCAGACTAGCCCCTCACTCAGAGGGGTTCATCTCGTTTTCTATAATAAAATCTACATACTGTTTGATCTTGCGGAGGTCTTCGATACCTCCCTTAGCTTTCCACCTAGTGATGTACTTGATAATATTCCCCTCGCAGTACCCTAAGTTATTAGCCATGATGTATTCTATGGGCTGAATCTTTAAAGACTTGTAATGACTTCCCCCTACTTGATGATCGTTAACTCTCAATGCAATGTCTCGCATTCTTCCTCCTGCTCTCTTATGTATTTTAAGAATTGTTTTTGTGTGAACTTAGACTTGTTAACAAATCCCGTAAGGTCTTCTAGCATTACGGCAAGTGTTCCTAAGTGATTGAGGTCGCTACCTTTAAGAATCCTAAGTTTCTCATTGATCCACTCATAAGCCTCTTCAGATCCGACCATTTCTATTTCTATTTCTGATACTTCTTTTGTCATAATCCAATCCTTTTCTCATGATACTTAATCAGCGCATTCCATTCCTTTAACATCTCTTCATAGTCTGCTTTGTAGAATTTAATCGGATCTGATTTCTTAGCTATCATCTCTTCTACGAAACCCTTACCGTAATACTCCTGCATCCATATGGTGTACTGCTGCGCTGCCGAACCATACTTCATGCCGTATGCGTTACAGCTTTTACATTGTGGGTGTACATTCCTTATGTCCAAAGCCCAGTAAGAACTAGATCCTTTGGGAATGAAGTGACCTCCATCCATGTCCTTGTAATGTTTCTTACACCCGCAAGACACGCACTCACAATATCCGTTAGCATCTGTGGCTGCTATTCTAGCTAACTTCTGTAGAGCCTGGAGGCATTTGGATCTTGGTGTAGATGAATTACGTTTGCGTTTCATTAAGTCTCTCGCGGTTGAGTAGATGAGCGATTTTAATTTCTGCTTTATTTTGACCCGTATAAGGTACTGCCATATTAGCACTAACAAGCTCTGCATTTAGACTTATCTCTTCGCTTTTTATTACACCTAAGTACCGCCCGTATTTGTCTTTCTTTTTCGTCTGGAGCGTGAGCGTTTTGTTTTCTTCAAAGAAGTTCTGTACGAATTCTTTTGCGAGGAGTCCATATCGTTTTTCAACTTTGTCAGAAGTTCTCGATTCGGGTGTGTCAATTCCAAATAAGCGTATACGCTCCCCATGAATCCAATGATTGAAACCAAGGTCAATATCAACATCTACTGTATCTCCGTCTATGACTCTGTCTAATTTACAATTATATTCATACACCTCTATATATCCTCTTTGTTCCCATTTTATTTCCACAGCCAGGACAAAATGCCAGACCCGAAACAAGACACCTCAAAGTTTTCTCTGCTCTTCTCTGAGTAATGCAGTCCATTTTGTTATACCTTACCGTAAGCAAAGCTTTTGTAAACTCCAGGCTTTCTACGGGATAGGTTTTTGCAATAAACTTTACGTCCTCTGGAGGTTCGTACTTAGCTTCTGTTTGTTTTGTCATGACTCTCTCCCTAAGTATTCAGTGTAATGCCTGATGTACCTTCTGTTTAATTCTATGCTTAAAGCAATCAAAGCGTTGTAAGTTTCTTTTGCTTTCTTTTTGTCAATGTTTTCCAAGCCCATCTCTAGCTCATCATTGGCTTGGTGTATTGTCGGCATAAACTCCTCAAACATAAGTCACTCCTTAATCATTACTTATTAGGAAATGGAACATATAGATCGTGCTTTGAGAATACCTGCCCTAAGTGATGACTCAATACCTCATGCACTTTGTCGTAGTCTACAGTGTTTGCATCTGCGGTAGAGTCAATACCTATGAGAGCTTCTTGCACTGGCTTCCATAAGGCTTCCTTTACCCTCTCTCCGCTCCAAGGAATGTCTACGCTCTTCTTCTCTAGAACCTTTTGCATAGGCAGACCTCTGTCATTTAAGACTTCCGCAAGTTGACGGCAGTACAAGTGGAGTGCGTTATTCTGTGCATTGCTCCTTGTCTTACCCTCAGTCCAACGGATCGTGACGTACCCCTTAGATTTATACATTTGATCTAAGTGTTTCTCAAAACACTCTTTTGTGTGATCGTTACTGATAACCCAGTGCTTCCCTTGTATATCCATAATTACCCCTTTTTTTCTTTGTGTGCTTTTAAATAACTCTTCCTTACTATTAGCTGCGCTAAAGCAAACGAATCATTGTTGAACGTCATAGGAGGGCATTGCGTAATCTTCCCTCCCTTGGCGAGATACTCAGCGACCTGAGCGTCTATTTTCTCCCTTAGCTCTTCCTTGTTGTTAGTCGGCTTCATGGTTCAATCTCACAAACTCATCCATAGTTATGCCGAATGCTTCTGATAACTTGTATAAAGTATCTACAGTCGCACCCTTGCGATTCATTAGGTGATAATAGTTTGAATGTAAAAGACCCATCTGATCCGCTATTTCTGTGGGCTTTTTGCCCAATCTATCATGTGCTTTTCTCATGCACTGTCCGATATTAATTTCCATACAATACTCCAAAACGGGGGCATATAGCCCCCATAACAGACCTAGAAAGGGACATCTACCACACCCTTAGACTCAACCTTAGACTCGGCTTTCTGCTCAGGTACAAAGTCATCCACAGAAAGACTGAGATACTTCTTGCCCGCCTTTGATTCCCGAACCCATCCCGCAATCTTGAAGTCCGAACCCTTGAAGTTAAAGCTTCCCTTGTAATCAGGTGCTTTATCATTGGTCTTGTCCTGCTTGAACAACGCCCCTCTATCAGTATTATCGTAATCCATAATTAATCCTCAAATTGATTTACGTTCTCTTTAATTAAACCCACAGCCTTGGTAACGTGCTTGGCTAGTGAAGCTATGTATTCCTCATCACGCTCTACGCGAACGATCAAGGGTTTCATATCGGGGTGATAAGACATGAAGTCCCACCATTGCCTATCGGTTACCCATAGACACCCCATGACTTGTTGTTTATATCTGTTTGGTAGTTTCCCCCCGCGAAGATATTCAACATGAGTGGCAGGCGCAGGACATTTGATTTCTAATCCCCCATCCCTACCAATGAGGCCGTCTGGTGAACAGCCTGCGTCAATGTCATCATGCAAAATAAAACCCATCTCATGCACTTTGACTTGATTCGTTTGTATGTATAGATTCCTGGCTTCTGGCTCTAACTCTACGCCCCTCAGCATCCATTGATTCTGGAATATAGGAACACGCTCACCCGTTAGCTCTTCTGCGACTAGCTGATTGATGTACCCATTAGCCTGAGTAGACCAATCGCCCTTAGCGGTGACGATCTTGTCATACATACTAGCCGAGGGTATGCCTAGTCTTGAAGCAAACCACTCAGCCGATCCTTGTTCGCACTCAAATACCCTCATAGTTCGAAGTCGTCATTGGATACTTTAACAAAATCAGGCTTTGCGGATCTTTCAACCTTAGACCCTAAGTCTTGAGGCTTGGCATTCTTAAACTCATCTGCCTCATCCTCAGAATAAACATCACCATGAAGCCCAACTAGCTTGAGGATAACCCTGTCTTTGGCTCTCTTCTCAGCCATAGCAAAAGGGTATCCATTCTTGTTATTGTAAGGAGCAGCCTCTCCGAACGACCACTCAGAATGATCGTTGAGGTGACCAGTGACAGAGACAGCCACTAGCTTATTCGCCATGTCGCTTTGTACGATCATGGGCGGGTCAAACTTAATGCCTTTGTAGGCAGCAACCTTCTCCAATGCTTTGTGTAATATGACGGGCGTACCATGACAGTCCCATGTCGCAGTCTCTGGTGTCTCGCCTATCTCCCTTAAAACTTCCCCTACTTTTTTCATGCTGTATCCTCCCAGGATCTTATTAAACCTTTTATCATAAGCTCTATTTCAAGAAGCTTGGCATCTACGACATCACCCTGCGAAGCGATAATGTCCTGTATTTCCTTGAGTCTTAGCTCCAACTCTTCTAAAGTCATGTCCTTGACTCCAACCATTGAGCTTCCATTTGAGCCTCAACCATAGCGTCTTCGGCATACCGAATGCCGTATAATTCGAGAGCCTCTTCGCATAGGTCTACATCCATATCACACAGATACTTGAGATAATCTAAAGCGCAGTCTCTCAAAAGCTTTTGATGGTCGATGACATCATCGAGTGAGGAGGTGACAAGAAAAGATCCTAAAGAATCCGCAACATCGCTAGAGTTCTGCATCTTGAATAAGATGTTACTCATATGCTCTGTGTTGTCCTGATCTTGAAGTAGATTGATTATCATCAGATCTATGTCCGACTTATCAACCTTGTCCCAATGGATCTCTCCCTCG